>Ga0075105_1000003_pt1 | contig 238441 bp, 248 predicted proteins | sample AntDeeMetag02WF5_FD_69800 | JGI IMG/M metagenome (GOLD analysis project Ga0075105, IMG submission 69800) | Saline lake microbial communities from Deep Lake, Antarctica - Antarctic Deep Lake Metagenome 02WF5 | ecosystem: Environmental > Aquatic > Non-marine Saline and Alkaline > Saline | place... | reverse complement strand
TTGACGAGAAAGTTAAGAAGCTGGTCCTCGTGGATCTCACCGTCTGCTTGTTTGGTTTTAGACACACCTTCAGCAAGCAGACGTTCTAACTAAGCGGCTTTGTGAAGTACTGAGTCTAGACGGTGACGTGCTTAATATACGACATTGATTTATAGCAGTGTCTGTACTTTGGGCTTACTACTTTCCCGTTTCCGTAACGGGATCAAAACAAAGCTATTAAAACGAGATTGGTTATAGCGATGGATCGACGACACTTCCTTTCTGTCTGCGGGACATCCGCATATAGTATCTTTCGACCGTACCTAAATCCTTCTCAGACTGAGACACCGCCTGTCGCCGACCGAACCTCGGGTGACTGGGACCTCGCATTCGAGGATACGTTCGAGAATCCCGGACTGGGAACGGAGTGGGGTATTGGATGGGGCTGGGGTCGCCGAACTTCAAGCAGTCCTACGGTCATCACCACGGAAAACATAACCACGTCTGAATCCCATCTCAATCTTACGGGAACCCATAGGGAAGGGACGATCCACTCGGGCGCCGTTAACACAAGAGATGAAGTTACGTTCGGACCTGGGAGTTACCTTGAAGCACGAATCAAGTTTGCAGACCGTCCTGGCTTCCTGAACGCTTTCTGGTCGAAACCCAATAGTGAAACCTGGCCGCCAGAAATCGACGTTGTCGAACTCTGGCAAGAGAACGGGAGTCCAGATGCCACGTCTTTTTCGCGACACCATCTCCACTATTCAAGGTCAACAACACCCGGAGACGATATGACGTATCATGACGACGGGTTCCATTATCAACCGGGCGGCGATCTGACCGAATCATTCCACACCTACGGTGTTGAGTGGCAACCGAACCGGATCGTCCATTTCGTCGACGGTCAGCCAATTCAAGAATGGACTAACCCACGACTACTGGCGGCGATGGGTGCTGGTGCGCCGTTCTATATGATGTTCTCACTGGATATCAATCGCATCGGTGAGGCGGATATGTCCATTCCTTGGGGTGAAGCGATGGTTATTGATTGGGTTCGACTCTGGCAATATCACCTCGAACGTCCTGCTGAGGATACCCATTATCTCTGGATCCGATCCACGGACGATGAACTGGCGACTTTCACGTTTCGGGCGACCGGCGGGAATATCGAACTTGATGTCCATCAGAACAACCCTGGCTACTGGATTGCACCGGACCGATTCTCAGCTGGCGGAGCTGTCACCAGAAGTGAGTCATTGCCGGGTTTCTGGTACGATGGTGAAATTATCAACTTTAACTACGGCGGATCACCAGAAGTGTTTATCGATGACGTACCAATCAATCCTGAACAGCTCATCAGGGAATCCGATAGTAGCTCCAGCACGATGTGATAACGGCTTATAATATGGGTGGAGTGGTTGGTCCGTGAGCACACATGGATAAAAACAGGGCAGGGATATCGGCGCTCATCTATTAGTTGGCCATATTATTGTCAATTAATGTTTGGGTGACCGTCTCATTTCTAAATTATTAAAATCCGTCTTGGATCCCTTGACGAAAGAGGAGCCTACCAGTGAAGTCGATGCCAAATCGGAGCAATGCGTCGTTTCCCACGTCGGAGTCGATCGTCTCTCACATCAGTACTATCATGCATGCCTATCTATGGACGATCCATTACACTCCAAGACCTATGAACGATTCGTCCTTAGTGAGGGTTTTCAAGTACGACACAAATACTGCAGCGCTACTATGCGACCAACCCAACTATTTCACACGTAAGAACCGTACGTCCGGACGAGGATGACAGAGACTGATTCCACACATTCGCTTGACCGGTCCCGTATCGGCTGGTGGGTGTTCGTCCTCGCGCTCACGGTCGTCGCGGGGTTCATCACCTACTCCTTCGTCGGGATGGTCGTCCTCGGCATCTTCGGCTACTACGCGACGCGTCCCATCGACCGGCGGATCGAGACCGTCGTCGACTCCGAGGGGCTCTCGGCCTCGCTGACGGTGCTCGTCGTGCTCGTCCCGCTCGTCGCGGTCCTGTTCTACGCTGGCTTCCGAATATTCACGCAGGCCCGGGATACGCTGGGCGGAGCGACCGCCTTCGGCGCGCTCGAAGACGGGCTCGGGATACTTCCAGAGGAGGGGAGTTCGTCGTTGACCGCGCTGCTCGAGAACCCCGGCCAGCTCCCCGCAGATCCCCAGGGGACCACCCAGACGATACTGCAGACGGGGATGGAGGCAGCGTCAGCCCTCTTCGGCGGGCTGTTGCTCGTCGGTCTGGCGCTGACGCTGTCGTACTTCCTGCTGGAGAACGACCACGAACTGGAGGACGGGTTCCGACAGCTGGCCGGCGGCCGCGACACCACGGCCTACGCCTACGCGGCCGCCGTCGACGAGGACATGGAGTCGGTCTTCTTCGGCAACTTCCTCTTCCTCCTGCTCATGGCCGTCATCGCGACGGTCATCTACGGGGTGACGAACCTCCTCGCCCCCGAGGGACTCGCCGTCCCGATGATCTTCGTCCTCGGTTTTCTCACCGGCGTCACGAGCCTGATCCCCGTCGTCGTCGGGAAGGTCATCTACCTCCCCGTGGTCGCCCTGCTCGCGTTCCAGGCGGTGAGCGACGGCGGGGAGAACCTCGGGTTCGTCGCCGCCGCCCTCGTCGCCTACTTCCTCGTCCTCGACATCCTCCCGCAGACGTTCCTCCAGCCCTACATTACGGGCCGGCAACTGGACGTCGTCGTGATGATGTTCGCCTACCTGCTCGGCCCGGTGCTGTTCGGCTGGTACGGCTTCTTCCTCCTGCCTATCCTGTTCATCCTGATGCTCGAAGTCGTCCGCATCGTACTCCCCTCGCTGATCCACGGCGAGGACGTCACCCCCACCGTCGAAATGGGCGACGACGTCGGGACGAATCCCCAGTCCGAACTCGACGAGGTCCCCGAAGGTGACGAGCCCTCGCGGTCGGGCGGGAGCGCGAGCGGCGACGATGGGGACGGGTCGGCCGCTGGCGATGCGACCGACGCAGGGTGACCGGCGCTGGGTGGTCGTTCCTGTACCGGCGGTACTACTCCCATGTCCTCGGTAGCAACTCACGACCATGAGGTGTGGACAGGGGAGGGAGTGCGTCCAGCAAACCCCTCAAGAGAACGTGTGGGCTGGAGACGATAAAGACGGCACTGACGTCAGCACCGCCCACTAACCGAATTTTCGTCTACGACAGAGATGGTAGCGGCACCTCTCGATATATCGACATAGGATATAAACAACGAATTAACTGGACTCGGACTGCAACGGAGTCGTCCGTGACCGGCGCCCCCTACTCCTCGTCGACCGAGTAGCCCATCGCCAGGAGTTCTTCGAGCACGGCCTCGGGGTTCCGGAGCGCGGCGCGGTACACCGCCTCGCGCACGTCGAACTTCGGGAGGTCCCGGCCGAGCGAGGTCTCCAGGTCAGTGAGGAGGTCACGTTCGCCGTCGGCGACGTCGTCGTGGACGAAGAAGGTCAACCGCTCGTCGCGCTCGAACTGGACCGACTTGTCCTGGACGGCTCGGCGGACGATGTAGGGCTGTGCCGTGGACGTCGTCCCGACGTCTACCGATGACGCGTCGAGGGCAGAGGCGGCGTCGTCCGCTGTCGTCGCCGACTGTTCGGTCGACCCCTTGTCCTCAGTGCCCGACGACGGGTCGGTGGCGGCCTGTTCCGTGGCTTCAGGACCCTCGTCGTCTCCTGATTCGTCACTCGAACTGGCGTCCGTTCGGTCAGGCGTCGTCGGTGACTGGTCGTCAGTTCGGCCGTTGTTGGTCTCGGTACCGCCGGTATCGGTGGTCTCGGCGTCCGACGTCTCCGCTTCGTCGTTGTCGCTGTCGTCGCCGTCATCGCCCCAGAGGTCGTCGCCGGAGCCGGATTTCAGGCCCGTCATGCCTCCACCTCGGCGTCCTCGGGCTTGACGCTACCTGGTTCGGGCGGGTTCGGCGCCTCGACACCACCTTCAGACTCGAGGTGCCGGGCTAGCTGGTCGAACTGTGCCAGCGTCTCGACCTCGTAGTCGCGCTTCCGGTCGCGGTGGTCGCGAACGTAGGCGAACGCGCTGCAGTGGGCGCGCCAGCACCCCTCCAGCAGGGAGGTCCGGTCACGGAGGATGACCGGCACGTCGAACCCGGCGTCCTCAACTTCGGCGACGATGTCGTCCTGGTCGCGCGTCCCTTTGAACCGGTTGGGAACGGCCGCCAGGACGCCGATGTTGATCTCGAGCTGGGCTTCGAGGTTCGTCACGAGGTCGTCGAGCCCGCTGACGGAGGCCTGCCCCTTTCCGGACGGCTCGATGGGAACCACGAGGTTCCGGGTCGCGTCGAGTGCGTTGTAGAGCTGCGGGCCGGAACTGGCCGGCGGGTCGACGATGAGGACGTCGTACTGCTCGTTGATACTTTCCTCGCGCAGGACGCGCTGGAGCTGGGTCCACATCGGGAACGACTCGCCGAAGTCGCTCCGGGCTTCCTGCTCCTTCCGGAGCGCTTCGCCCAGGTCCTCGAGGCGGTTGTGTTCGGGGATGATGTCGACGCCGTGCTCGACGGTCCGGATCAGGTCAGAGAACTCGCCCATCCCCCGGCCGACGAGGTGGTGAACGAGCGTGTCGACGTCGCTGTCCGCCCGGTCGTGGTCAGCGTCGAACAGGTAACTCAGGTCGCCGTCCTGCGGGTCGAGCGGGACCACGAGGACGTCGAGCCCGGCGCGAGCGTGCGCGACAGCGAGGTTCGCGGTGAGCGTCGTCTTCCCGACCCCACCGGCCTCGCTGTACACCGCATACGAGAGCATACCGTCCGTTTCGACCCTTCGAGTATAAGTTTTCGTCAGACGTTTCAATTCAACGTACCACGTACACCGAACAATCGTTTGTAATGATTGCTTGTAACGGATGTTTGAAACAGTTGTTTGCAACAATTGTTTGTAATGGGCGGTTGCAACAGCCATCTGTAGTCACTGCTCGAAACAAGCGTTCGGTGCATCTCTCCCAGAAACCTGTCGGATCAAGCGCCCGCACCCATCGATCACAACAATTGCTCGATACGGACATATGGATCGTCTGTTCGAATCGATTGTTTGCTACGTTCGTTTGTAGTCCCTGTTTGATGCATATGTTTGAACCAGTTGTTTGTAACAATTGTTTGTAATGGCTGGTTCCCGGAGTCGTCAACCCGAACTGGCGTAGCACGACCGAGCGCGATGGGCGTCGGTTAGAACATTTGCAACATACGATTGAACCAACCGCTTGTACTCTTCATTTGCAACGAATGATTGCACCGATCGTTTGTAACGCACTGGTGGATCGAAGATGTCACTGGGGCGAGAGGGTGGCGGACAAACAGCTTCGGGGGCAGACACTCGAACGACGGAAATCGAGAGTGGGTAGCCGAACGATTCAGTTCCCGTCGCGGGACTCGAAGGCCGCACTGAGTTTCTCTCGCATGAACTGTCGTCGGAGTTCGCGCCGCCGTTCTGCAGAGAGGTAGTCGTGCCAGACGACGTCCGCAGAGGCGCTGCCCTGTTCGTCGGCGATTTCCGACACCTGGTGTTCGACGAGCATCTCTACGGTGTCCGAGTAACGGTCGTACCAGAACCGCCGACCCATCTGTGGGACCGTGTTCTGTCCGCCGATCTGACCGGGGACGTCGGCCCTGGCGAGGAGGTCGTCGAACCAGTTCCCGATGGTGCTCTTCGACCGGTGGCCCGTCGAGGACCGCGACGACGGAAAGAGATAGCCGGACCAGTCGCCTTCGTCGGCCAGTTCGGCGAGGCGGTCGGGAACGGTGTCGGCCCCGTAGATGACGGCGACCGTCCCCGGGCCGTTCTTCCGTTCGTCGAAGCGGATGTGGGGATTTTCGTCGTCGAGGACCAGCTGGCGGGCGTGCAGTGCGGCGACTTCGCCCGTTCGCAGGCCCCAAGCACAGAGCGCGACGACGAGCAGGCGCTCGCGGGGAGTCCCGGCGGCCTCGAAGAGTGCCCGGACGTGATCGGGAGATAGCGCGGGGTTGGCGTCGCGCTGATCGTCGTCGACGGTCCAGTCATAGGCGAGGCCGTCGGTCGGGTTCAGCGCCGCCTCGCGGCGACTGACCAGCGTCGTGTACCAGTTCGACGTGGTCCTGTAGATCCGTCGGAGCGTTCGCCGGCCGACGTCCCGATCGAGCGCGTCGAAGGTGTCCCAGCAGGCGTCGACGGCCTCGTGAGGCGGGACGTCGCTGTCCCGGGCGACGGGAGTGAGGAGGTCGCCCGTATCATTCACGTTCTCGTACGCGCGCACGTACCGACCGAGGCGATATGCGTGGGCCTCGACCGTGCTGTCGCTCCAGGAGAGCCGCTGGGCCTGTCTGTCGAGGTAGCGTTCGAGCGCGTCGACGGTCGGTTCGTGGCCGATTTGCCAGTCGTATCCCCCGGATTCGAGCCCGAGGTCGTCGTTCCAGAACGTCCCAAAGGTCCGGCCGTGGTACTCCCGGAGCGCGTAGACCAGCCCACGAAACCCTCGATCGGACAGCCACGAGTGCGACGGTCGGTCCCGTTCCGGGTCGAGGCCGTCGGCCCGCATCGCCGGCGCGACGACGTCCCAGTACGCGTCTTCGAGGCCGTCGAGGTCGAGGAGCGTCCACCGGACGTCGGGCGTGGTATCTGAGTGCCCCGATTTCGCCATGTAGCGCCTATTTATCGAGAAGAGGATAGTTATTGTGGTTGCGGAGACTGCAAGAGTCTGCGCAGTCAACGGTCGATCATGACTGACGGGAATATAACTGGATGAATCGTATATCGCTATATCATTTACTTGCGAACGATTTCGGTTGGGAAGGGCGTGGGCAGTAATCGCTCCCTACAGAGGTGGGAATAGCGAGATCGGACGGCTCGTCGCCGTTACGTTCTGTACGCTGTAACGCGCGTACACGTATGTGGCCCCGATCTGCATAGCCAGGCGACGATAGAACCGTACGAAATGGTATATAGATCTCCTAGCACAACGTCCGCCACTGAGGGATACGTTCCACTCCGTTACGGGCCGTACAGCTCATATACACGTTCATATCCGTACTCCCACCCGTCTCAGTTGATGACGCGTGACCAGCGTCCGGACGACGTATCGCGGCGGAAATTCATCCTGGCGACCGGTGCGGCGGGGACGGCGGCGCTCGCGGGCTGTACCAGTGGCGACGGCAGCGGCGGCAGCGACGGCGGCGACGGTGGCAGTGGCGGTGACGGCGAGAGTGGCAGTAACAACGACGGCTCCAGCGGATCGGGCGGTGAAGAAGACACCGAGACGAGCTCGGAGGAGCTGTCGGGCGATATCCGGATCTCCGGGAGCAGTACGGTCTACCCGGTCGCCCAGGAAGTCACTCGCCAGTTCGCCGAACAGAACCCGGACGTGAGCTTCAACCTCACTCGGGACGGCAGCGGCGGCGGGTTCGAGAACGTCTTCATCCCCGGTGACAGCGACATGAACAACGCGAGCCGACCCATCGGCGAGGACGAACTCCAGCGCTGCCGCGACAACGGCATCGAGCCGGTCGAGTTCTTCCTCGCGCAGGACGCGCTCACCGTCGTCGTCAACAACGAGGCCGACTTCATCGACTCGATCTCGCTGGAGGACCTTGGGACGATCTGGTCGCCGGACGCCGCGCCCGAAACGTGGGCGGACGTCAACTCGGACTGGCCGGACGAGCCGTTCGACCTCTACGGGCCGGCGAGCACGTCGGGCACCTACGACTACTTCACCGAGACGGTCATCGGGGAGACCGAAGCGGATCAGCCGATCCGCAGCGATTTCGAGGGAACCGAGGAGGACGACCTGATCGCACAGGGCGTCGCCGGCAACGAGTACGCGCTGGGATACCTCCCCTTCGCGTACTACGTGAACAATCCGGACACGGTCAAGGCACTCAGCCTCAGCGAGGGCGGCAGCGACCCGGTCGAGCCCAGCCTCGAAGGCGCAAAGAGCGGGAACTACCCGCTCGCTCGGCCGCTGTTCACCTACGGCCACATGGGCAAGATTCAGGAGAAGAACCACCTCCAGGCGTTCCTCGAGTACTACATCAACGAGGCCGACGAGGACTACGTCGCCGAGGACATCGGCTACGTTCCAGCCAGCGACCAGATGGTCGAGGACAACCTCACCGCACTCGAGGAGGCCATCGCCGGCGAGTACAGCGCGTAATCTAATCGGTCGAGGAGAGCGCTAGACACCCAATGCACTTTTATTCGTATGAGTAACGAACCACAGTCGGTCTCCGATTCTCTCCAGCGGAACGAGTTCGTCGTCCGCAAGGAACGCCTGTACGGACGGCTGATCGCTGCGAGCGCCGTTCTCACGATCCTCGTGACCGTGGGGATCATCCTGTCCCTGTCCGGCCACGCGCTCACGTTCTGGAGCGAGATTTCACCGATCGCCTTCTTCACCGGCACGAACTGGAGCCCGGTTATCGGCGAAAGCTACGGCGTGTTGCCGCTCGTGAGCGGGACGCTGATCGTCACCGTCTGCTCGGCGCTCATCGCGCTGCCCGTCGGACTGGCGGCCGCGATATACCTGAGCGAGTACGCGAGCGAGCGCGTCCGGTCGATCCTGAAACCGGCACTCGAGATACTCGCCGGCGTCCCGACGGTCATCTACGGGTACATGGCGCTCGTGTACGTGACGCCGCTGGTCGATAGCGTGCTCCCGCTGTCGCTTCCGGTCGTTCCCTCCGGTCTCTCACTTCTCCCGGAGTTCACGGTGGTCGTCCCGTCGCTCCGGACGTTCAACGCGCTCTCGGCCAGCATCGTCGTCGGGATCATGATCATCCCGATGGTCTCCTCTATCAGCGAAGACGCGTTGAGCGCGGTGCCCGACAGCCTTCGCGAAGCCGCCTACGGGCTGGGATCGTCGAAACTGGACGTCTCGACGAAGGTCGTCGTCCCGTCCGCGACGTCGGGAATCGTCGCCTCGTACGTCCTCGCGCTGTCGCGGGCCATCGGGGAGACGATGGCGGTGACGATGGCGATGGGGATGAGCCCGCAGATGCCGTACTTCCCGAACGTCCTCAGGAATCTCGCCGAGTCGAGTCAGACGATGACAGCGGCGATGGTACAGATAGCAGGTGCGGACTCGTACGGGGGCGGTCCCACGTACGAAGCGATGTTCGCGCTCGGCATGACACTGTTCGCGATCACGCTCACGATGAACGTACTGGCTGAACTCGTCCGACGTCGGTTCAGGGAGGCATACGAATAATGGCGACCGAGAGCGAGGACGTCGACAAGCTACGTCGAGCGTCCGGCACTCGGCGCCGGCAGCTCAAAGGTCGTCTCTTCGAGGCGGCACTCCTGGGCGCGACGCTCGTCGGCATCGTCTCGTTACTGGTCCTGTTCGGTTACACCGCGTTCGACGCGTTTCGGCCCCTGACGGCGTCGGCGCAGTGGTATCTCCTGTACTTCGGGACGCTCGTGACGCCGACCGCCGCCTTCACGTGGTACGCGAGACGGAATCCGGCCGTCCGAGCCGCGAACGCGAAGGCCTTCGCCGTCGTGTTCGGTGCGCTGGCCGTGAGCCTCCTCACGTACGTCGTCGCGGACTCGGTGAGTCCCTACGACGTGCTCCTCTACCTGCTGTTCGGAACAGTCCCGCCGCTGTTAGTCGGTCTGTACGCTCGAATCACGGACGAGCGGACGTACAGCGGTCCCGCGATACCGGTGGCGGCCGTGCTCGGCCTCGCCGTCGCTGCGCTGCTCTACGACGTTCTCCGCCCCCTCGTCGGTATCGCAGCCCAGTGGGTCGCGTACTTCGGGATCACGACGCTTCCGGTCGCCGGCATTCTCGGGGTCGTCGTGGCACGTCGCTGGTCGCCCCGGCGTGGTATCACTGCCGCGGCAGCTGTGCTTGTGAGCACGCTCCTGGTCGCGGGTGGGCTGCTCGCCGCCGGCATCGACCCGTCGTTCTGGGTCGTGCTCTTCTCGGCGTTCGCGGTTCCGGTTGGGTACGTCGTCGGCTCGACGGTCGTCACGGAGTCGGACGGTCGGGCCGGTGTGCTCGGACCGTTCGTCCTCGTCGGTGGCGCGCTCGCGGGCGCCGCGCTCGAACGACAGCTCGCGATCGAGGGCCTGGAGAGCTATCTGACACCGACGCTACTGCTGAACTCGTGGGACGGACTGACGGCGAGTAACGCCGGCGTCTATCCCCAGATCGTCGGATCCGTCGTGGTCGTCGGGTTCATGGCGGTGCTGGCGTTCCCAGTCGGCATCGGTGCGGCTATCTACCTCGAGGAGTACGCCCCGAACTCGGGCTGGGGCGGTCGGCTGGCGACCCTTCTCGAAGTGAACATCTCGAATCTCGCCGGCGTTCCGTCGGTCGTCTACGGGCTGCTGGGGCTCGCCCTGTTCAGGAACGCGCTTGGGTTCGGCACCGGCATCGTCGTCTCCGCCGCGGGGACCCTCGGGCTCCTCATCCTCCCCATCGTGGTCGTCTCGGCACAGGAGGCGGTCCGCTCGGTTCCCGACTCGCTCCGGCAGGCGTCGTACGGCATGGGGGCCAGTCGCTGGCAGACGCTCCGGAACGTGGTCCTTCCCGAATCGGTGCCGGGCGTCCTCACCGGCACGATCCTGGCGCTGGCCCGTGCGATCGGCGAGACCGCCCCGCTCGTGATCATCGCGGTGGCGACGACGACGTACACACCGCCGTCGGGGCTGTTCTCGTCGGCGACCGCGCTGCCGCTACAGATCTTCGCCGCCTCGGCCAACGCGAAACCGGAGTTCAGACACGGCGTCGTTCCGGCGGCAGCGGTCGTGCTGCTGGTTCTGATGCTCCTCATGAACACGACCGCGATCGTCGTTCGGAACCGATACGAGCGAGAGTACTGACCAATGCCTGATACGACAATGGACGAAGAAGACAGCGCACCGACGATAGAAACGACCGTGACGGCGTCAGACCAGTCGGCCGAGCGACCGTCCACGTCCTCGACCGGTCGGACGGTCATCGAGGCCCGTGACCTCTCCGTGTACTACGGACAGGAGCGGGCGCTCGACGAGGTGAGTATCCCGATCCTCGACAAGCAGGTCACGGCGATGATCGGCCCTTCGGGCTGTGGCAAGTCGACGTTCCTGCGCTCTATCAACCGCATGAACGACCTCATCGACGCCGCGCACATCGACGGCGAACTCTACTTCGAGGGCGAGAACGTCTACGACGACGATATCGACCCCGTCGCGCTCCGCCGCCGTATCGGCATGGTGTTCCAGCACCCGAACCCCTTCCCCAAGAGCATCTACGACAACGTCGCCTACGGGCTGCGCGTCCAGGACAGGACCGACAACATGGACCAGCGCGTCGAGACGGCGCTCAAGCGGGCGGCGCTGTGGGACGAAGTCAAGGACCAACTCGACAAGAGCGCGCTGGACCTCTCAGGCGGGCAGCAACAGCGGCTCTGTATCGCCCGTGCCATCGCCGTCGATCCGGACGTCGTCCTGATGGACGAACCCGCGAGCGCCCTGGACCCCATCGCCACCTCGAAGATCGAGGATCTCATCGAGGAACTGGCCGAGGAGTTCACCGTCGTCATCGTCACCCACAACATGCAGCAGGCCGCCCGCATCTCGGACAAAACGGCGGTGTTCCTCACCGGCGGCGAGCTCGTCGAGTACGGTGACACGGACCAGATCTTCGAGAATCCCGAGCACCAGCGCGTCGAGGACTACATCACCGGCAAGTTCGGCTAACCATGGAGACGCGCAAGATCCAGATCGCCGGCGGGACGACGTACACGGTGTCGCTCCCCAAGGACTGGGCCAGCGACCACGGCCTGGAGGCGGGGGCGCGGGTCCGCGTCCACCCCTACGAGGACGGCTCGCTGCTCGTCCAGACGGCGGGCCACGCCGAACCGGAGCGGGAACCACTGTATCTCGCGCCGACTGACGAGTCCGTCGAGACCCTCCGGCGGCAGGTCCGCGCCGCATACCGGACTGGTCGAGAGACGATCGAGGTGACCGGTGACTCAGTGGCGTCGGCTGACCAGCGCGCGCTGCGAGACGTCGCGTCCTCCCTCCTGGGGGTCGACGTCGTCCAGCGATCCGACGATACCGTCGTCTACCGGAGTCTGCTCGACGCCAGCACTGTCTCGATCGAACAGTCGCTCCGCCAGCTTCAGTTCGTCGCCGACGCGGCGCTCGGCGACGCCGCGTCAGCTCTCGTCGACGAGGACGTGGCGTCGTACGGGATCGAGGAACGCGCCACCGAGGCGGGCCGGCTCGCGGCGCTGGTCGGCCGGCAGTTCGAGCGCTCGCTCCACGACCCGGCCGTGCTCGACGACCTCGGCGTCGATCGAACGACATTGTTCGACTACGACGCCGCGGCGACCGAACTCGAACGGATCGTCGACCACGCCACGACCGTCGTAACGGTCGCCGGACGGCGACGAACGCCGGTTCCCGACGACGCCGTCGAGACGCTCGCGGCGACGGCCGACGAGGCACGGAACGGTCTCGAACGGGCGATGAGCGTCCTGCTGGACGACGGCACCGCGCAGACCGCCTGCGACGTCCTCGACAGTTGCGAATGCGTCGACGTCTCGCGGTTCGACCGGCTGGACGACGACGCGCCCGCGTGGCTCGGCGTCGTCTTCCGGTCGCTCGCCGACGCGGTCGAGGCCAGCGGCGCTATGGGAGGGATCGGTCTCCGGGCGTCGCTCAGAGAGACGGAATGAGGCCAGTGAGCGATGGGAGGACACAGGTCCCAAAAGCAGTGAACGACAGAAACGGGGAAGTTACTGGTTGGTTCCACTCTCCAGAACGGCAACGATGTCGGACAGGTCGAACAGACGGAGGTCTTTCCGCTCGTCTGCAGCTTCTTCGACAGAGCGCTTGACTCCGGACCGGCTGAACACCGTGTGGAGTTCGTGTTCGGCGACGACGTCGCCGTCCTCCTTCGCGACTGCCCGAAGCGTCCCCGGCTCGTAGGGGACCCACCACTCCATCGGGCGGGAGCCGTCGTCGAGGGAGGGGTCGGCACCGCCGTCGACGTCGCCGCGGTGGAACCGCCAGCCCGTCTCGAGCCGGCGGGTGCGTCGATGCTGCTCGGGGGGACCGGCCGCAGTTGGCATACGGTCACATCCGACAGGCAAGGTACGTAAGTTGCGATCCGTTCACTCCCAGAGCTGGTCCTCCAGTTGCTCGCCGAACGTGGGCTCGTCTTCGACGGAGCCGATGACGGAGAACTCGCCGCTGGATTCGAGGACGACGGCTTCGACCTCGTCGATGGAGCCGAACTGCTTCTTGCGAACGGCGCTCTTGATCTCCGATTCCGTGACGCGCTGTTTGCGCATCGCACTGTCGACGAACTCGCCGCGGAAGTACAACAGGGCGGGCGGGTTCGTGACGACGCGTCTGAAGAAGGGCCACCGGAGCTGTATCCAGGTGACGACGTACTGGAGGGTGACGAGGAGGCCGAAGGCCACGATGGCCTCCGAGAGCGCGACGTCCTTCGCCGTCAGCGCGCGGCCGAAGACGGAGCCGATGGCGACGGTCACGATGAAGTCGAACGCGTTCATGCTCGACAGCGTTCGACTCCCCGATATCCGAAGGAAGAACACGAGGGCGACGTACATCGCGACGCCGACGACGACGATCCGGACGAGCGGGTTCCAGCCGGAGACGAAGAAGGTGACGTCTGTCATGAGTCGATGGGGGGCCAGTGCCAGGCGTCGGCGTTCACGACCGCGAGCAGTTTCCGCCGGCGTACCGACAGCTCGTCGAGCGCGTCGGCGAACTCCTCGTCGGTGACGGTCGGCACGCCCTCCTCGCGCAGTCGGTCGAGGTCGGGCGGCGGCGGTACCCGTTCGGCGGGGTCGATGAACGCGTTGTTGAGGGTTTCGAGGTAGTTCTGGCTCGCCGACCGTGCGTTCTCGACGAGCACGGCGTCGGGCTGGTCCTCGTCCGGAACGCCGAACCGGAGGACCGTCATCGATTCGTCGAGGACGACGACCGCCATCGCCGAGGCGTGCTTGGCCTGCTCGCTGTGGTAGTAGTGGAGGATCGGGTAGGACTTGTGCTGGTCCGCGAGCGTGTCGAGCCGTGAGGCCAGCGAGTTGAGCGGAAGGTGGAGGCCGTCGAAGTCCTCGCCGTCCCACGCCGAGCAGACGACGGTCTCGCTGTCGACCCCCAACCCGGAGACGCTACTCGCGAAGGAGCGCTTGTTCGAGACGGCCCCGAGGACCGAGAGCACGTAGGAGACGCCCATCGTCACGAACAACATGCCGGTCGCGGTCGTGAGCGACGCCGCGATCTGCCAGATCCCCGCCGGGGGGTAGAAGTCGCCGTTGCCCATCGTGAACATCGTGTACGCCACGAAGAAGATCCGGCCCGACCAGGTGACGGGGACGTCCTCGCGGGCGGCCAGCAGCGCGTTCTCGCCGCCCGCAAAGACGAGCGTCCAGCCGCCCCAGATGAGGCCGACCCACGTGACGAGCGTCAGCGTCAGGATGAGCGGTCCGGCGAGACTGAGCGCCCGGGAGCGCGTGTCACCGATCTGCCGGAGACCCCGCCATACCCACGTGGTCAACCGCGCCGAGAGCGGTCCGGAGCCGCCGTCGACCCAGAGCGTCGTCCAGAGGATGTCGACGATGGCGACGACGAGCAGTACCAGACCGATGACGAGATACACCGGGCGTATCGACTCGCCCCCCTGCAGCGGGACGAGATTCACTGCCCCTCCGACACCGGGAGCGAGCGACAGGGTCAGATCCAGCGTGTCCGCGAACATTCTCACGGGGGCGTAGGCGCTTGACGTGGAAAATGTTAGCGAAGTAACTGGTTCGATCGGCGCGGCCCCACCGGCGACGTCGACACGCAATACGCGTTGTTCACCCGTAGTGGTGCAACACAGGCCGTCCGGGAAGCCGTGTCCGAGCGCGACGACCTCCGGCTGTTCGGGCTGGACGACCGCACACGACGCGCCAGGGGACGATAGCTACCCCTGACTTCCCTGGTTCGCCGACTGCAGACGCCGGACGCCGAGGGCGACCAGAACGTATCCCGGCAGGGCCACGGCCAGCACGGCCCCGATCAGGCCCCAGTCGGCCAGGCCGAGCGGGACCGTGCCGAAGTAGTCGGCGATCGGTGTGTACAGGACGGCAAGCTGTAACGCGATCGAGCCGCCGACGGCCGTCGCGAGCCACCGGTTCGACAGCGTCGGCGTCTCGCGGAGCCAGCGAATGACGTACAGCTTCTCGAACTCGAGGAAGACGAAGCCGGTGAACACCATCGTCATCACGTACGGCGTGACCGCCGGTGCGCCGTCGAGCGTGACGACCAGCAACGCGAGCATGACGAGCGTCGAGATGCTGCCCGTCCCGCCGACGAGCGCGAGCATCCCGCGGTCGACGATGCCGCTGTCCGGGTCCCGCGGCGGGCGTTCCATCACGTCGCCGCTCTCCGGGTCGGCCCCGAGCGCGAGCGCGGGCAGGCCGTCCGTCAGGAGATTGATCCACAGCAACTGGACGGCCGGGAGGACGAGGTAGCCGAACAGGGACGCGAGGAAGACGATGGCCACCTCGGCGACGTTGGCCGAGAGCAGGTAGCCGACGAACTTCCAGACGTTGTCGAAGATGGCCCGCCCGCGTTCGACGGCGCGTTCGATGGTCGCGTAGTTGTCGTCCAGCAGGATAACGTCGCTGGCCTGCTTGGCGACGTCGGTTCCCCGGACGCCCATCGCCACGCCGACGTCGGCGTTCTTCAGCGCCGGTGCGTCGTTGACACCGTCGCCCGTCATGGCGACGACGTGGCCGCTCGCCTGGAGCGCCCGGAGGATCCGAACCTTCTGCTCGGGCGACGTGCGTGCGAACACGTCGACCGACTCGACGCGCTCTCGTAGCTCCGCGTCGTCCATCGCTTCCACCTCGCCGCCCTCGATAGCGGACGTCCCGAGACCGAGGGACTCCCCGATGGCAGCGGCGGTCCGGGCGTTGTCACCGGTGACCATCTTCACGTCGATGCCGGCGTGTTTCGTCCCCGCGATGGCGTTGGCCACCTCCTCCCGGGCCGGGTCGATCATCCCCACGAGGCCGAGGAACGTCAAGTCCGCGTCGACGGCGTCCTCGTCTAGAGCCGCGGGGTCGTCGGTAGTTGCCACGGCGAGCACGCGCAGCGCATCGTCGCCGAAGGCCTCGACCTGCTCGCGGATCCGGTCGCCGCGCTCGCTCGTCAGGTCGACGGGGCCCTCGGCCGTCCGGACGCGCGAGGCCATCCCGAGGACGACGTCGGGTGCGCCCTTGACGTAGGCCACGTCGCCGTGGACGGTCCCCATCCACTTGCGCTCCGACGAGAACGGGATCTCGTCGGTTCGGGGGTGCTGTTCGCGCAGTCGGTCGACGTCGTACCCGTGGTCCGCGGCGGCCGCGACCAGCGCCCGTTCGGTCGGATCACCCTCCGCCAGCGTGGCGTCGTTACACAGCGCGCCGGCGCGCAGGAGCAGGTCGACGCGGTCGCCATCCCTCGCGACCCAGTCGTCGCTCTCGCCAGTCTCTTGGTCTTCCGACGGGTCGTCCACGTCGACTACGGCGTCGTTCACCCAGAGTCGGCTGACTGCCATCCGCCCCTCGGTGAGGGTGCCGGTCTTGTCGGTGCAGATGACGTCGACGGCGCCGAGCGCCTCGACGGCGGGGAGGCGGCGGACGAGCGCGTTCTCGTCGACCATCTTGCGGACGCCCAGCGCGAGCGTCAGGGTCACCACCGCGGGCAGCCCCTCCGGGACGGCGGCGACGGCGAGCGAGATGGCCGTGAGCCCAGCCTGGATCGGTGGCGTGTCTCGAAGGAGCAACAGCGGAATGACGAGCGCTGCAAGCACCACGACGCCGATGCCCAGCGTCCGACCGAGCGCGTCCAGCTCTACCTGGAGCGGCGTGTCGGTCTCTTCGGTGCTCGCGAGTTCGCTAGCGATGGCGCCGACTTCGGTATCCATCCCGGTCGCCGTGACGACGACGGCGCCGGACCCCCGCGTCACGTTCGTCCCCTTGTAGGCCATCGACTCGCGCTCGGCCAGCGGCGCGTCGGCGGCGACCGGATCGGTGGACTTCGAGACCGGGGCGCTCTCGCCGGTAAGCGCCGAATCGTCTACCTCGAGGGAACTCACCTCGACCATGCGCCCGTCCGCGGGGACGACGTCACCCCCAGTCAGTTCGACGACGTCGCCCGGGACGAGGTCCGTCGCGTCGACGTCGACCGACCGGCCGTCGCGCCGGACCGTCGCCGTCGGCGCGGTCAGCTCTCGCAGCGATTCGAGGCTCTCCTCGGCGCGGTAGTCCTGGACGAAGCCGAACAGCCCGTTGGCGACGACGATGACGGCGATGAGCACCGCGTCGACGGTGTGGCCGGCCCACATGGAGAGGACGGCCGCGGCCACCAGCACCCAGATGAGGACGCTGTCGAACTGGGCGACGAAGATGTCGAGCGCCGTCCGCTCGCTCCCCCGTTCCACCTCGTTCTCGCCGTGTTCCCGGAGCCGGCGGTCAGCCTCCGCCGTCGACAGCCCGTTCCGGTCGCTGTCGACCGACGCGAGGACGTCGTCGGCCGACTCCTCGTGTGGTGACTCCGACACGAATCGACTGTCGCGCGCCTGCATCATGTAGGTTGTCAGAGGAGTCGGTGTCGGCGGTTGCGCGGCTCGTTACGGGGCAAGCGCGTCGGCTTCGTTCCCCTGGAAGCGCTCGTCGTCGTCGACGACCGCCCGTATCACCGCCGGATCGACGGCGAGTTCGTAGGCGGGCCGGCCCATTCCCGCGGCCGCCCCCTCACCCAGTTCGGTCGTGACCAGGAGTCCGCGGCCCTCAAGCGACCGGCAGCAACGGACGACGTCCGCCTCGCTACATCGACTCCCCACGACGTCGTCGAGCGTTGCCAGCCGGTCGCGGCACTGTCGGACGAGCGTCGGGGCCTGTACCGGGGTCCGGCCGCGGTCGTCGAGCACGGCAAACTCGTCCAGGACGAGCCGTTCGAGCACCGACGTCGATCGGATGGCCGACTGTTCGGTCATGCACGAAAATACGCTCGGCTGACAGCAACGTCTTTCGCCGATTGTCGCCCAGCGGGAACGCGCCTCGCAGTTATAGTTCCGGTGTCCGTACCGGACGACTCGATGGAATATTGTCGGCAACGACGGATAGAAACCGACGCAACGGTACGTGATACACGATGACGAACCGTGTCGTCGGTGGTCTCCAGGACCAGGCCACCGTCGAGCAGCGCGTCGAGAGCGGGGCGGCGCCCGACTGGGTCGCCGCCCACTGGCACTCGTTTCACGACCGACTCGTAGGCGACCACGACGGCTCTCCGTTCCCGTGTTTCTTCGGGGCCGAGTCGGTCGCCAACGGCGACCCGCTGTACACTGCCGTGCCGTCGATGACCAGTCGCGACGCGCTGCTGGACCTGGGCCGGACGCTTCTGGAGTACCTCGACACCTACGAGGACCACAGCGACCGCGCGTCGCTGGTCGCCTTCTTCAGACCGCCCGAACGCGACCGATCCGAGCGCGACTATCACGAGGGGCTCTGGCATATCCTTCAGTTCCTGCACGTCCACGACCCCGAGCCGTGGCCCGCAGACATCCCGACCGACCCGGACGACCCGTACTGGGAGTTCTCCTTCGGCGGCGAACCGATGTTTCCGACCTGTCGCGCCCCGTTCTACGACCAGCGGCTGAGCCGACACTGTCCCGTCGGCCTGGAGGTCACGTTCCAGCCCCGGGCCCTCTTCGAATCCCTGGACGTGACGGGGGACACGGAGTGGGGACAGCAGGCCAGGGAGATCATCCAGGACCGCCTCGAGGAGTACGACGGCGTCTGCCCCCACGCCGACCTGGGCGACTGGGGCGTCGACGGTGACCGGGAGTGGCGCCAGTACATGCTGTCGAGCGACGACGCGCAGACGCCGGACCAGTGCCCGATCAAGATAACGCGAGAGCATCCGAAGGCGACGGCACTGTGTGAGGGAGCGTCGCGGGCGGACGTCGACCCGTCGTCACCGGGGACGGCTCGATGACGGTCGACCTGCCTGCCGACCCGGTGCTCGTCCTCGTCGACTTCCAGCGGGGATTCGACGACCCGCAGTGGGGGACCCGCAACAACCCTGACGCCGAATCCGAGGCGGAGCGATTGCTCTCGGCCTGGCGGGAGACCGACCTCCCGGTCGTCCACGTTCGACACGACTCCACGGAGGCGTCGTCGCCACTCAGACGGGGGAGTCCCGGATTCGCCTACGAGGACGGACTCGAACCGCGAGACGACGAGGCCGAGTTCGTCAAGCGGGTCAACGGCGCGTTCGTCGACACCGGGCTGGAGGCCTGGCTCCGTGACCGGGGATACGAGACCCTCGTCGTCTGCGGGCTGACGACCGACCACTGCGTGTCGACGACGGTGCGGATGGCAGAGAATCGCGGGTTCGACGTTCGGCTGGTCCGGGACGCCACCGCGACGTTCGACCGGTCGCTCGACGGCGAGTCGTTCGACCCGGAGACGGTCCACCGCACGGCACTCGCGCACCTGGAAGGGGAGTTCGCGACCGTCGTCCGTAGCGCTGACGTCGTCGACGCCGTGACGTCTCGTCGGCAATAGCGGTCTGGTACCCGTACACGGTCAGTTGTTTCTCGCCGATGCTAGCCCCCTAGCACCTCGGGGAAACAGAATGCCAGTGAGCGATTTCGCTCGCGACGACGTCGTGAGTGCGGCCCCGACGCGAAAATTGAAGACGTCGCTCGCCTCGTGCGTGACGAGAACGGGAAACGTCGAGGACAGCCGAACCGTTCAGTCTTCGGACTTGACCTCTTTTCTCCCCGTCAGTTCGTCCGGAACGAGGCGGAACTGCCGGAAGGCCACGTCGTCGGACGAACTCTCGAAGATGTCGATCAGTGGGATGTCCACGCCCCACCGTTCCGCCATCGCAGCCGAGTCGGACGAGGCGTCCGAGAGGTCTTCCAGTTCGCCGGTCGCGACGACGCTTCGCCATCTGCCCCCCTCATCGTCGTGGATGACGAACGAGACGGGATTGTCGAGCAGCGCTCGCTTTTGGCCGCTCGACGGCTCCACGAGTCGGAAGTGAAAGTGTGCCGACTCGGTGTCGTATCCGTACGAAACGGGTCGCGAGTACGGAGGGTCACCATCGTGCGTCGAGAGGGAGAGCACACCGGTCCCTCCGTCCCCGAGAAAGTCGTGTATCTCTTCGTCGGCCATCTGAAGCCATCGGAGTTCGTTCATGGATAGACGTGTCCAGTCCGTACACTTCCCATCGCTACTCGTTCCCGGGCTGTGGCCCGCCGCCGGTCTGGGCTTCCTGGGCCTCGCCCCAGCCGCCGGCGTCGACGACTTCGAACAGTTTCCCCCAGTTCTCGTCGTCCTCGCTCTCGGGTAACTGGTCACGGAGCTGTTGCAGGTCCGACGGCGGGACGACGGAAGCCACGAGGTCTACGATGACCTGGGCGTGGTAGGCGGCCTCGGACGGGTCGGTCCCCTCTATCTCGCCGACGCGTTCGACGAACGCCGACCAGTCGAAGCGCTGGCCGTGGTCGTGGACCGCGCCGGTCGCGTACCACTTGATCTCCATTGGGAGCGACGCGGCGAGGTCCTCGGCGTTCCCCTCGGGGATGCGCTCGCCCAGGGTCGACAGCGTCGCCCGGATCGCCCGCACCGCTTCGCCGGTCTCCGCAAGTTCGAGTCTGTGCTGTACCTGCCCTGTGAACTCGTCGAAATTCATGCCGGTTCTGGCTTCGTACTCCGAGAATGTCAATGAACGTGCCAGTTCCCAACGGCCGAGAATCACGATCGCTCCCGACAGCCGGGAGGCACAGTCACCACGGCGAGCGGACGCAGACAAGACGTCGGGCAGGCGGGGGGTTCCGCCCGGACGGGAACGGTCGGTCTGATTTATCCACCGGTGGCGCCAATCTGATGACACGACCATGTTCGATACCGTTCTCGTCCCGGCGGACGGCAGCGACCACACGGTCCGTGCCGCCGAACACGGCGCCGCCATCGCCGAGGCGTTCGACGCGACGCTGCACGTGATCACCGTCGTCGACCACCGGGCCGCCGCCGGCCCGTTCGACACCGGTGGCCTCCGAGAAGAGTTCCTGGACCGCCTCGAAGCGGACGCCGAGGACATCGTCGACGCCGTCGCAAAGGCTGTCGACGCGTCGCAGGGCCTCCAGACCGCCGTCCGCAGCGGTGACCCCGTCGACGAGATCCTCGACTACGCGGCCGACCACGAGATCGACCTCGTCGCGATGGGAACCCACGGCCGGACCGGCGTGGAACGGTACGTGATGGGAAGCGTCACAGAACAGGTCGTCCGTCGGGCGGGCGTCCCGGTGCTCAGCGTCCGGGTGACCGAAGCGAGTCGTCGCGCCGACGCGTACGACGAGATCATGATCCCCACCGACGGGAGCGAGTCCGCCGACGCCGCGGTCGAGCCCGCGCTCGAACTCGCGACGCGATTCGACGCCCGCGTCCACGCGGTCCACGTCCTGAACGTCGGCGACGCCGACGTCGGCGTCGAACACCCGGAGTCGACCGCGTTGCTCGACCGGCTCAGGGCGCACGGAGAGCGCGCGGTCGAGGGAGTCGCGGATCGGGCCCGGGAAGCGGGCGTGGACGTCGTCACGAACGTCGACGGCGGCTACCCGGCTGCCGGCATCCTCGAGTACGCCGACGCGAACGACGTCGACTGCATCGCCATGGGGACAGCGGGTCGCACCGGGATCAATCGGTTCCTCCTCGGGAGCACCACTGAACGAGTCATCAGACACGCCGACGTCCCCGTTCTGGCGGTCAACGCGCGAGGCGAGGGCGAGGACTGACCGCGTCGACGTCGGCGGTTGCACGCACTACTCGCGTCGGCCCGACCCCCGCTGGACGTGAATGCCCATCACCAGCGACCCGAGAACGATCACGACGCCGCCCCCGACCAGCAACCACGTCGTCGCGCGTACCGACTGCTCGGCAACCGGAACGAAGACGCGCACGTCGAAGCCGACGACCAGGAGCGCGCCCACGACGTCGAAGACGAGGTCGAGTGTCGTGTCGCGCCGGCCGTAGTGGACCAGGACCGGCTCGACGTCGTAGCGCCGCCCGACGTCGCGCGCGATCAGTTCGATCAGTTCCCAGAACACGCCCGCTGCGAGCGTGAGCACGACGGTCAGCACGGCGAGCCCCCCGAACGAGGCGTCGAGGCCGGCCACACTGGGGGCAACGACGATCAGGCCGGCGTAGGCGAGTGCCGCGACGAGCGCCGCAGAGACGGCGTGGGTGAGCGAGTCCCACCACCCGACGGCGTCGTACGGCCCGAGCATCCCGAACGAGTGGATCAGCCCGGCCGCGGCGATCCACAGCGGAAGCTCGGGACCGAGATCGATGGCCCGCCCGGAGAGAGACGGCGCGACGAGTTCCAGGGCCACGGGAACGATCGAGGCGGCCAGGGAGACGGCAGCGTTCACGGCGGCGGCGAAGTCCCGTCGGCGGAGCGATTCCAGCAGGAGGAGGACGATTCCGGCCTGGAGCACGATGGTTGCAGCCGTCACGAGTTGCGCCATCGGTTCGTGCTCTCCTGGCGGTGGTCGACAGGTATTCGTTTCCGTTCGCCGCTACTGCGTCGATTTGCTGGCGTTTGACCCGACGATGGCGGCCGAACCGGAACTCCGTCGGAGTGTCGCGTGGGCCGCCCGGTCAGCGCCCCGAACCCCGTCAGCGCTTCGGCGGCGCGTCACTCCTGGAGCATCCAGCCGAAGCGCTTCTCCCAGAACTCCTCGTCCGGGTGCTTCTTGGTGCGACCGTACGTCTTCTCGTCACGAATCTGGCGCTCCAGGACGTCACGGGCCTCTTTGATGGCCTGACTCGCGCCGTATCCCTCCCCGGACGCGATGTACAGCCCCCGGTCGGTGTGCAGACGGATCCGGGCGAGCAGGAGCGGCGTCCCGCGCTGTTTCTCGTCGTGTTCGTGGAGGTGGAGCTTCGTCTCCAGGACGGTCATCTCCCGGTCCTTCTCGTCGAGGCCGTCGACCATGGCCACGATGTCCTCGTAGCTCACGTCGTCGACGAGGTCGGCGCCGTACACCTGGACGCCGCGGTTGCCCTCGGCCTCCCAGGTGAGCGCGTCGAGGACGTCCGTCTTCGTGACGATGGCGAAGGGCCGTTCGTCGTCCGTGACGACCAGTGACGAGCCGCCGACGTCGAACATCTCGTCGACGGCCACGTCGAGGGTCGCGTCCGGCCGGATCGAACGAACCGGCGACACCATGACGTCCCTCACCGGCAGGTCCAGCAGTCGGGCGAGTTCCCCCTCGCGCGCGCCGAACCCGCCGCCACGGGCGCGCCCGGCGCTCGCGGAGACGTCGCCGCCGAAGGAGTCGGTCCCGCCGGCATTGCCGCCTTGGCTCCGGTCCGTCGACCGGACCGTGACGTCGGTGACGTCGTAGAGGCTCAGGATACCGACGGCGTCGTCGTCCTCGACGACCGGCAGGTGCGTGATGTGGTTCTCCCTGAAGACGTGGAGGGCCTCCCCCACGGTCGACGCCGGCTCGACCGTGACGAGGTCGGTCGTACAGGCCTCCTCGACCGTCGCCGCGTCGAGGAAGGGCCTGACTTTCCGGAGGATGGCGTCCACCGTGACGACGCCGATCAGCTCGGGGCCCTCGAAGACGGGCAGGAGTTGCGAGTCGCTGTCGATCATGAGCCGCGCCACCTTGCGGACGTCTTCACCGGGGTCCAACCTGGGGACGTGCCAGACCAGCGACCCGAGCTTCTCGTCGGGCGGGTGGTGCGACGTCGCGAGCTGTCGCCTGGTGACGACGCCCTCGAACTCGTCGCCGTGGACCACGACGCCCCTGACAGCGGGGTCCTCGAACGTCCCCGCGAGCTTCGAGACGGGCGTCTCCGGGCTGAACTCGACGTACTCCTCCGAGATGATGTCGGTGATGTCCATGGGTTTGAGAGCCGGGCGGCCGCGCTTCGGCACCGCGGAAGGGCGCAGCCGACGTATCAGAGTTGGTCGCCGGATCCCAAGTACTCACGGTCCATTCTCACGCTGTGGAAACAGCTCCCTGGTATCTCCGCCCGGAAACCGTGGGTCGGAACGGACCCCAGCCAGATTCTCCGGAAAGCCGCGGTTCGTTGATATAGTTACCACACTAACACGTTCGCATGTACGACACTGTACTGGTAGCCACGGACGGCAGTGGGTCCGCGAACCGTGCGGTCACCCACGCCCTCGAACAGGCAGAACAGCACCGCGCGACACTGCACGCGATTCACGTCGTCGACACCGACCACTACTCCGAACCCGCGCTGAGCAGCATCGAACTGGAGACGGCCGACGTCGAAGACTGGGGGAACGCACAGCTCGACGAAGTCGCGGAGCGGGGCGATTCCCTCGGTGTCGACGTGGTCACCCATTGCTGTCACGGGAAGCCGAACGCGGAAATCGTCAGCTACGCTGACGAGATAGACGCCGACCTCGTCGTGGTCGGGTACCAGGGCCACTCCCACACGAAGACCGACCTGATCGGGAGCGTCACCGATCGGGTCGTCCAGAACGCGGGCCGACCGGTGCAGGTCGTCTGAGGACCGCCGCGCTCCCGCGGTCCCGGCCACCGTGCACCCTCCATCCCGGATACGGTGACGACCGCTGCCCGCGCCGTCCGCGACAGGGGTCAGTCGGCCTCTCGCTCCCGGATCGAGAGAACGGGAACGTCCGAAAGCCGAACGACCCGTTCGGTGACGCTCCCGAGGAGATAGCGGTCCAGCCCCGTCCGGCCGTGGGTCCCCATCACGATGCAGTCCACGTCGGATTCCTCCGCGTACTCAGCGATCGCCCGGTACGGGATTCCGCTGAGTACTGCCCCCTCGATCGCCGTCACGTCGGCGGCTTTCGCACGGGTTCGAACGTCGTCGAGGGCCTGCTCACCGGCCGCCTCTAGCGTGTCCAGTACCGTCGCAACGTTGGCCCCGCCCCACACGACGCCGAGATCGACGACGTTGACGACGTGCAGGGTCGCGCCCGTCGACCGCGCCAGGTCGATCGCGTGGTCAGCCGCGGCGGCGGCACAGGAACTGCCGTCCGTCGGGACGAGGACGTCGTCGAACGCCGTATCGACGACCGTGTCCTCGTGGACGGTCATCACTGGTATCGACGACTCGCGCAGCGTCAGCTCCGCGACGCTTCCGAGGACGAAACGGTCGAGTCCGGTGCGGCCGTGGGTTCCCATCACGACGCAGTCGATATCGTTCTCTTCGGCGTACTGGAGGATCGTTCGATGGATGGTCTCACGTTTCTCGAGCGTTGCCGTCCGCGTCTCGACACCGGCGTCGGCCGCCATCTCCGAGACGCTCTCGGTCGCCTCGTCGCCGTGCTCGGTGGCGTCCGTCGATGGGGCGTCGCCGGCACCGACTGGGCGCTCGGTGGGTTCGCGAACGTGGAGCACGTGGAGTTCGGCGTCGAACCGACGTGCGAGCGCGACCGCGGTCTCCCCCGCGGCGTCCGCGACGGTACTACCGTCTGTTGGAACGAGCAGCCGATCGTACATGGCCATCCTGGTCGTGACAACGAGGGCCAATGTGGTAAACCCAGGTGTCAGCTATCGGTCACCCTGCTCGTCCCAGAACTCGCCGTGCGGGTTCGGTCACAGATTCCGGGGACAGTTTAGTGGGGGACGGGCGAACGCTTCCGTATGGCACCCGTTCGCCGCCTCGTCGTCGACGTGCTGAAGCCCCACGACCCGTCGCTGGTCGCGTTCACCGAGCAGGTCAGCGAGACGGACAGCGTGGCGGCCGTGACCAGCTCGCTCATCGAACTCGACCAGGAGGTCCAGAACGCGAAACTCACCTTCGAGGGCGAATCGATCGATGTCGACGCCGTCGAAGCGGCCGTCGAGGAGCTGGGCGGCACCATCCACTCCGTCGACCAGGTCGCCTGCGGCGAGTACGTCGTCCGGGATCACCCGACGCTCCAGGACCCCTGATACCCGTGGCCTCACCGCTCTCGGAGCTCCGTCGGCTGCTCGGTGACGAGGACGTCAGGTCGATTTCGCGTCGGTACTTCGTCTCGAACGGGTTCGACGGCACGCTCACCTGTATTGGCGTCGTCGTCGGCGCCGTCCTCTCGGGCATCCCGGACGGCGTCACCGTCGTCAAGATCGGCCTCGGCGCGGCGGTCGGCCTGGGCACCTCGGCGGTGTGGAGCGTCTGGGAGATCGAACGCGCCGAGACGCGCGCGGAGATCCTGCGCCTCGAACGAGCGATGCTGACCGACCTCGACGACACGCGCGTCCAGCGCGACCAACAGGGAGCCCGACTCGTCCACGCCACGATGAGCGGGCTCGGACCGCTCATCGGCGTCCTCATTCCACTGATCCCCTTCCTGTTCGAAGCGACCGTCCTCACGATGGTCGAGGCCGCCCTGCTATCGGTCGCGCTCGGCATCTCGATACTCGGCGCCTTCGGGGCCTACATGGGCTCTATCTCCGGCCAGCGCTGGTACGTCGCGGCGGGTCGGATGGCGCTCGCGGGGCTCGTCGTCGCCGTCATCAACGTCTTCCTGCCTGGGTGAGTCCGGGCCAGCGGCTCAGCTGTCAGTCTTCGATTCGACCCTGGACGTCAACTCGTCGGGAACGAGTCGGTAGAACGCGAACTCGACTTCCCGGAGCGGGCGGTGAAACACGTCGACGAGTGGGATGTCGACGCGGTCGAGGCCTGCCAGTGTCTCGGTAGCGATACCCTCGCTCTCGACGTCCTCCAGCCGACCGCGCGCGACGACGCTGCGCCACCCGTCGGTCTCGCCGGTCGTCACGAACGAGACGGGACGGTCGTCGATTTCCCCCTTCGATCCGTCCGCGCCCGTCGCCAGCCGGAAGTAGAACGTCGTCTCGGTCGCGTCGTAGCCGTACGACACCGGAACGGAGTGTGGCGGGTCGTCTGCCGACGACGACAGGGAGATGACGCCGGTGCCGCCGTTCCCGAGGAACTCGTCGCGCTCCGGGTCGTCCATCTCGACAGGGCTGTCAGCGCTCATGGGAGAGACAACGACCAGACAGTTGATAAGTCCGTGGTCGGCCGTCGGTCGCGTTACTGGTCCGTCGACTGCTCGTCCGCGGAGACGGAGAGGACGGGCATCTCCGCGCGCGCGATCAGCTTCTCGGCCGTGCTCCCGAGGAGGAACCGGTCGAGTCCGGTCCGCCCCGCGGTCCCCATCGCGATCAGGTCGACGTCGTGATCGTCCGCGTACGCCAGGAGGTCACGCGCCGGGAATCCTTCGTGAACCGCCGTCGTCACGTCGACGCCCGCGTCGTTCGCGCGGGTCGTGACGGCATCGATCGCCACCTCGCCGGCCGTCCTGAGTTGCTCGACCAGCGTCGTCGGCGGCGTGACGCGCGGCGTCGTCGACGCCGCACCGACGTCGACGACGTGGACCGCGTGAATCCGGGCGTCGAGTAGCTGTGCGATGGCGATCGCGTGGTCGGCGGCGGCGATCGCGTGGTCGCTCCCGTCGACCGGGACGAGGACGTCGTCGTATCCGTCGTCGACGCGGCTTCGCTCGGTCTTCCTGACCGTCAGCACCGGCACCTTCGAACGTCGGACGACGCGTTCGGCGACGCTCCCGGCGATGTACCGTCGTATCCCCGACCGGCCGTGGGTCCCCATTGCGATCAGGTCAATCTCGTGGTCCTCGGCGTAGTCGAGGATCGCGTCGGACGGTGTGCCCCTGATCACGTCCGTCCGGACGTCGTCCGCCTCGTCGAGAACGGCGTCAAGGGACCGGATCGTCTCCTCGCCCCTGTCTTCGAGGCGGCCGAGGAACTCCTCGTCGAGCCCCCCGGCGCTGAACGGGCCGGCCGCCTCGACGACGTTTATGACGGTGACGACGTGCAGTTCCGCGTCGAAGGCCCGCGAGAGCGCGAGCGCGTGTGCTGCCGCGCGGGCGGCGTGTTCGCTACCGTCGGTCGGAACGAGGATGCGCTCGTACATAGAACGGTCTTGTGTGAAACGTCGGAGAGCGACGGTATAGTTCTGTTTACGGGCCGCTACGGCGCGACAGACCCGGCCCGTCTCCCGTCGTCGTGACCGGGTTCCCTCGTGGGCAAAGCGCAGCTCACTTGACGACCGTCACCGGAACGCGGGCGCGGCGGGTCACCGTCTCCGCGACGCTGCCCAGGAACGCCCGTCCGATCCCCTTCCGCCCGTGGCTCCCCATAACGACCTGGTCGACGTCGTGTTCGGCCGCGTATTCGAGTATCTCGCGTGCCGGCTGGCCGACGACCGTAATCGTCGTGAGTTCGACCTCGTGGGACCCGGCCAGCTGCTCGGCTGCCGCGTGAATCTCGCTGGCTCGCTCCTGTGCGTCTTCGTACCAGTCCTCGGCCACAGGCAGGCCTCCTGTTTCGACGTCGTAGACGGAGCTCACGGGGTCGATAACGTAAATCGTGGTGAGGGACGCGTCCGGAAACTGCTCGAGCGTGTGTTCGAGCGCGCGCTCGGAGAGCGGCGACCCGTCGTAGGGGACGAGGATGCGGCGAGTCATCGGTTCACCGTTCGGGTCCCGCGAGAATGAACGTGGTGCAAGCGACGGGGCTCGCAGCCTGGCGGTGGACGGGCGTGCCACCGGCCGTCAGCCCGAGCGTCGTGATTCGGGACCATCAGACCGCCAGCACGACCAGGCCGGTAACGACGACGGCGCCCAGCACGACGGCGACCAGCCGGCCCAATCGCGAACTACCGAGGACCCACGCCAACCCGCTCTTGACCAGCGTGTTCGCGATTGCCGCGATGACGATCCCGGTGGTCGCGACGTCCGTCGAGACCGTCCCCTCGGCCGCGAGCCTGCTCAGCGTGATAGTCATCGCGTCGACGTCCGCGAGTCCCGAGAGGAACGCGGTCGCGTAGAGGCCCGACGTCCCGAGCCACTCGTTCGCGTACTCGGAGACGAGCAGGACGACCGCGAAGATCAGGCCGAACGCGAGCGCCGGCCGCAACCGGAACGGGTTCTCGAGCGCCTCGGGTTCGACGGTCTCGTCGGCGGCCGTCCGCCAGTACAGCACTCCGGCGGCGACGACGCCGACGCCGCTCATCACCAGCAGCGGCGGCGCCACGCTCGCCAGCAGGTCGGGATTGACGACGGCGACTTCGATGAGCGCGCGCGGAAACATAATGATAGACGCGACGACGACGGCGAAGGCACAGACGTGATACAGCGTCTCGTTTGCGACGGACTGCTCGGCCATCGAGACGGTGGTGGCGGTGGAGGAGACGAACCCGCCGACGATGCCGGTCAGCGCGATGCTCTGTTCGGGACCGAGGAACTGACCGAGCAGGTACGCGACGAAGCCCAGGCCGGTGACGAAGACGACCATGAGCCAGACGAATCGGGGATTGAGCCCGAGAAGGACGTCCATCGAGCGGTCCGGGAGCGACGGGAGCACGACCAGCACGACGAGGATGAACTTCGCGGACGCGCGGCGCTCCGTCTCGTCGATCCGGTCGGCGAACGCGTGGACGGGGTCCTTGACCGAGAGGAGGACCGTCACCGCGCCGCCGACGACGACGGCGATGGTCGCGCCGGCCGCCGAGTGCATCGCCACGGCGCCGAGGACAGTCGTGAGGAGGGCGGCCAGCAGCGTCGTCAGACCGATGTCCCGCTGGTACCAGACTTTCGCGACGTAGGCCACCGTCAGCGGCACGATGAGGACGCCGAGGGCGACCGGGAGCGCCGCCGGGAAAAAGAGCGTGACGAGCGCGCCGTAGAGCGCGAACAACGGGAAGGTTCGGCTCCCAGCGAACGTCCCGGCCGACTCGCTCTGTTCCCGTTCCAGCCCGATCAGCGCACCGATCCCGAACGCGACGAGCAGGTGCAAGAGGACGTCGACGAGAGGGTCGGTCGCTGGATCGAGCATCGTGGAGCGAGCGGGGTGAAGTGGAGGTATCGGCAGGCCCAGTGCTGCGGGGGCGACGACTCGCAGGTGTCACGTTCGTTTGGCGCGGGTCCACCGTCCGTCCATGGAAATGCGTACGAGAGGCGGCCTGATAAGTGGTGACGAGCGTTCTCGACCACGGATCTCCACTGGGGAGTCCATCGACTTGCCGGGGGAGTCCATCGACTTGCCGGGGGAGCCCATCGACCTTGTGCGCCGGGACAGCGTGGAGACGGTGCCAGAGAACCCCGCACTGCGATACAGCACGGACACTTGACATCCTCCCACCCGTGAACGGGTGGATTTCCGCTCGCCACATGTCACCCGTCCGCTCGCGGAAGCGACCGGGAATTCCCCGTTCGTGAGAGTCCCCCATAGCTAGTTTATCGTGCAGTGACATTTCGAACCATGGCATACGACTTCGAGGGCCAGACGGCGATCGTCACCGGCGCCGCGTCGGGCATCGGACGGAAGACTGCCGAACAGTTCGCAGCCGACGGCGCGACCGTCGTCGTCACCGACGTCGACACGGAGGGCGGTGCCGAGACCGTCGAACGGATCGAGGCGGCGGGCGGGACGGCCACCTTCGTCGAGACGGACGTGAGCGACGGTGACGACGTCGAGGCGATGGTACAGGAAGCGGTCGACGCGTACGGCGGCGTGGACGTCGCCGTCAACAACGCTGGGATCGAGGGCGAGACCGAACCGCTCGCCGATCTTTCGGAGGACGCCTGGGACCAGGTCCTCGACGTCAACCTGAAAGGGCTCTGGCTGTGCATGAAGCACGAACTCCCGGAACTCGTGGCCAGCGACGCCGGTGCCATCGTGAACGTCTCGTCCATCGCGGGGCTCGTTTCTGCGGGCGGTGGGCCGTACGTCGCCAGCAAGCACGGGGTGATCGGACTCACGCGCGTCGCCGCGACGCAGTACGCGGGCGAGGACGTCCGCGTCAACGCGGTCTGTCCCGGCGTCATCGACACACCCATGGTCGACCGCGCGGGCGAAGACGACCCCGAGTCCATCGACCAGTTCGTCGGGATGCAACCGCTCGGCCGCAAGGGGACGCCCGAGGAGGTGGCCAACGCCATCGTCTGGCTCTGTTCCCAGGAGGCGTCGTTCGTCACCGGGAACGCCTACCCCGTCGACGGGGGCTACCTGGCCCAGTGATGGTGTTGCGGTGACGACCGCAGTCTGCCGAGCGATTACGGCCTGATGAGCTATCGAAGCCGCGACGGTCCCACCGGACGCGGGTGAGGCCGGCGTCGACAGACACCGGCGCGGACGACGAAAGCCGGCGGCCAGGGAAACGTGCCCGTGCCCCCACAACAGTCATCACTGGCAAACCCGTAATGCGCAGTATGGCCTATACAACACAACAGCGCGTCACCGGATCGTTCGACGAGATCGTCGACGCGACGATCGACGCCCTCGAAGACGAGGGCTTCGGCGTCCTCTGTGATATCGACGTGCAGGCGACGTTCGCGAAGAAACTCGACGAGGAGTTCCGGCAGTATCGGATCCTCGGCGCGTGCAACCCCGGTCTCGCACGCGATGGACTGGACGAGGAGATCGAACTCGGCGCGCTCCTGCCGTGTAACGTGATCGTCTACGAGGACGAGGGCGAAGACGACGTGGTCACTGTGAGCGCCGTCGATCCGGCACAGCTTGTCGGCATCGCCGACAATCCCGCGCTCGACTCCATCGCGAACGATGTCGATGACCGCTTCGAGCGCGTGCTGGGAGCGGTCGGCGAGGCGTTCGAATCCCCGGCGGAGGCCTGAGGGATGTCCTCGGCGAACGAACTCGACACGACGACGGTCGTGCTTCTCGTCGTCGGAGCGATCATCGCGATCCCGATGATCGTGATGGCGCTCGGGTTCGGCGGCATGATGGGCTACGGCGGGATGATGGGCGGTGGAACGATGAGCGGCGCGAGCGGGTGGTGGCCGCTGTTCGGTCTGCTCGTCCCACTACTCTTCCTGCTGGGTCTCCTCGGGGGCGGCTACGTTCTCGTCCGGCGTCTGGCCAGTGACCGACCGTCTCGGGACGCCGCTCTGGAAGAACTCCGCGTGGCGTACGCTCGCGGGGACCTCACCGACGAAGAGTTCGAAACACGCCGCGAACGACTCGAACGGTCGCAGTGAAACCGAACGCACCCAACGACACCCACGCTCATGGTCGAGAAACTCACCGCGGAACGACTCGCAGACCGGATAGACGCGGACGAACAGTTCACGCTCGTCGATACGCGCCCGGCGGACAGCTTCGAAGCCTGGCACGTGCAGGACGCGGCGAACGTCCCGTACGACCCGACAGAAGGGGTGGACGAGAGCCAACTGGACGGAGTGGCCCGGCTCGCCGACGGCCAGCCTGTCGTCACTATCTGTGGCAAGGGCCTGACGTCGACCCCCTTCGCGTTCGAACTCGACGAGCGCGGCCACGACGACGTAGCGGCGGTCGCTGGCGGGATGGAGGCGTGGAGCAAAGTGTACGAGGTGGCGCCGATCGAGACGAACGACGACGACCTCGTGGTCCGCCAGATCCAGCGGCGGGCGAAGGGGTGTCTCGGCTACGTCGTCGGATCGAGAGACGCGGGTGAAGCCGTCGTCGTCGACGCGACCAGACAGACGGAGGAGTTCAAGGTCGCGGCCCAGGACGTGGGGCTGACGATCGAACGGGTGCTCGACACGCACGTCCACGCCGACCACATCTCCGGCGGCTCCGCACTCGCCGACGACCTCGACGTCCCTTATCACCTGGGCGAGGCGGCGCGCGACCGCGAGGTCGAATACGAGTTCGACCCCCTCTCGGACGGTGACGTGATCACGGTCGGCGACGTCGAGATCGAGGCGCTCCACGCGCCGGGGCACACCTCGGAGATGGTGAACTACCTCGTCGACGGCGAACTCCTCCTGACGGGCGACACGCTGTTCGTCGATTCCGTCGGGCGAACCGAACTGCAGTTCGGCGACGACGACGCCGCCCGCGGCGCGGAGTTGTTGTACGACTCACTGCACGAAACTATCCTCCAGTTGCCGGACGACACGATGGTCCTCCCGGGCCACCTCACGGTCACCGACGACGGCCGGTACGAGCACGGATCGCCCGGCGAGCCCCACACCGCCCGTCTCGGAGACCTGCGCGAGGAACTCGACCTGCTCCAGCTGGAGAGAGACGCCTTCGTCCAACGGTTGACCGAGGACGCTCCGGAGAAGCCGCCGAACTACGAGGACGTCATCGCCATCAACACCGGTCGCGAGCGCGTCGACGACGAGAGCGAGGCGACCGAACTGGAACTCGGGCCGAACAACTGCGCGGCCTGAGTGCGTGTAGCGGGTTCGGAATCCGAAACAGGATGCAAAAGAGTCGTACTGCCGGCGCCGGTCGCTCCCCTAGGCCGTCACGTCCACCGGGTCGACGTCGGCCTCGACAACGTCCTTGCGAGCGACGACATCGATGGTCGTGTCGGCACCGATGGCCGTCCCGCCGTCGACCGCTTCGACGCGGAGGACCACGTCTTCCGGGCTCGCACAGCCGCAGTTGACGAACTCTGTCCACTCGTCGCCGACCGCGACCGGGCCCGCGTGGGCGTAGCGGAGGTAGCGCAGGTAGGTCGGGTCGCTCATGCCCTCCCGGAGCCAGTCACTGTCGGCGATCCACCAGCTGTCGTTCTCGTCTGGATCCGCCTCGGGCGCCCGGAACGAGACGACGAGACGGTCGGCCTGGTCTGCGACCGTCGACGGATCGATCCGGTTCTCGGGTCGTCGGTCGACCCTGTCGTCGTCTCGCCCGTCGTTCGTCTGGTCGGGCCGTTCGTCGTCCGCGCCGGTCGTCGAAACCATCAGTCGTCGGCCTCCGAGACGGCCGTGGCGGCAGTGGTCGTTGCCGCGGCGTCCGGCGTGGATTCGAGGAACTCCTCCGCGTCCAGCGCGGCCATGCTCCCCATCCCGGCGGCGGTGACGGCCTGCTGGTACTCGGTGTCCATCACGTCGCCGGCGGCGAAGACGCCGTTGGCTGCCGTCGCCGTCGTCGCCCACGCTTCGTCGGGGTCGAGCGTCTCGACGTAGCCCTCGTCGTCCAGTTCGACGGGCGTCTCGCGGAGGAAGCCGGTGTTGGGCTCGTGGCCGATGGCGTAGAACACGCCGCCGACGTCGACGTCGCGGACGGTGACGTCCTCGTCGTCCGACTCGTACCGGTCCACCGGGTAGCCGTCCGGATGGGACACCAGCGTCGCGCCGGTGACGCCCGCAGATTGGGACCCGTCGATCGCCAGGAGCTCCGTGTTCCAGGCGAACTCGACGTCGTCGTGGTCGCGGGCGCGTTCGACCATGATCTCCGAGGCACGGAGGTCGTTGCGACGGTGGACGACCGTCACGGAGTCGGCGAACTTCGCGAGGAAGGTGGCCTCCTCCATCGCGCTGTCGCCGCCCCCGACGACGAGGACGTCGTCGCCGCGGTGGAACGCGCCGTCGCAGGTCGCACACGTCGAGAGGCCGTAGCCCATCAGCTCGTCCTCGCCGTCGGCGCCGACCCAGCGAGCGCTCGCGCCGGTGGCGACGATCAGCCCACGGGTTCGCAGCGTCTCGCCGTTCGACAGCGAGAGCTCGATCGGTCGCCCGTCCACGTCGGCCGACTCGATGGCGCCGTGGCGGAACTCGGCGCCGAACTCCTCGGCCTGTTCTTTCCCGCGCTGGATCAGTTCCATCCCGCCGACGCCCTCGGGGAAGCCGAGGTAGTTCTCGACGTCGGTCGTGAGGGTCAGCTGGCCGCCGGGCTCGTCTCCCTCGAGGACGAGGGGGTCGAGGTCGGCACGGGCGGCGTAGACGGCCGCCGAGAGGCCGGCGACACCCGATCCAGCGATCACGAGGTCGCGTGTGTCCTGATCCATTTACTCGGTGTAGTTCTCTATCATCGAGCGGAGCTGGTCTTCGCCCTGGAGGCCGACGATTTCCTCGACCTGCTCACCGTCGGCGAAGAGGACGAGCGTCGGGACGCCGCGGACGCCGTAGGCGGAGGCGAGTCGCTGATTGGCGTCGACGTCGACCTTCGCGACCGTCGCGTCCGTCTCGGCGGCGAGTTTCTCGACAACGGGTTCGAGCATCTGGCACGGCCCGCACCAGTCGGCGTAGAAGTCCGCGAGGACGACGCCGCCGGTGTCGACGAGTTCGTCGAGCTGGGACTGTCCCTCGACGTGGACCGGTTCGTCGGCGGTGCCCGCACTGGCCTCGGTTGCGTTCTCAACTGTCATCACTCAACGTTAGGGGCCAGTAGTAGTTAAGAGTTTTGGGAACAATATACAATACTATTCTGGTTCTCGGAACGCGACACCGGATACGGTCGCCGTCTCCGGGATTGGCGAGCGGACGAGAGTGGGGGCAGAATAAGAGCAGAAGCGGGACGGGAGCGGGAGCAATGCGGGAACGGGAGCGGGAGCAATGCGGGAACGGGAGCGGGAAAGGAGCGTGAGCGGGAGCGGGAGCAATGCGGGAACGGGAGCTGGAAAGGAGCGTGAGCGGGAGCGGGAGAGAAGGGAGACAGAGCGACGCGCGTCAGGGCTGGTCCTATCCTTCGACCGACTGGGCCGACGGTTCAGCCTGTTCGTACTTGTCCTCGAACTCCTGGATGAGCTGGCCCATCTTGGCGTACCAGTCGTTGAGCATCCGCTGCATGTCGTCGGCGATGTTCGACGGGTCGGTCGGGAGGTAGACGTGGTAGTAGCCGCCCTGGTCGTAGTTGATCTGTTCCTTCTGGATGAAGCCCGTCTGGAGCAGGCGCTGGACGGCGCGATAGGCAGTCGAGCGCTCGCGGTCGACGGCGTCGGCGATCTCGTCGACGGTGAGCGGCTCCTCGGAGCCGACGAGCGCCTGGAAGCACTCCCTGTCGAGCTGCTTGAGCCCGTGGAAACACTCGAGGAGCCCCTCGCACTCCATGTCCTGCTGGAGTTGTTCCGACATCGAATCTGGCATCTGTATCGAACCTAGGTAATCGGTATACCGTTAAAAGACTTGTGCATAGATCACACAATGCTGCGCCAGAATGCTGCGTCAGTCTAGTCCAGCGCGTGTGTCGTGGCCCCCGACTCCTCCCGGAGCGCGGTGACGCTGCTGTACACCACGGCCCCGCTGACCAGGAGCGCCGAGCCGAGGATCAACACCAGGCTGACGGTGTTGAGGACGTCTATCCCGTAGAAGATCCCGGCCTCTCGAACGGCGACTGCAGCGGAGCCACCGAGCAACATCAGGCCGAAGTACACCTTGATCTCGCCCTCGTCGACGATGCTCGTCGCGGCGGATCCGACCCGGGCACCGAGTGCGCTGCCCGCCAGGAGCGGCAGGACGATCGAGAGGTCGACGCCGCCGTCCATCGCGTAGAGGAAACTGCCGATCCCGCCCGAGAAGACGATCTCGAATAGGTCGGTCCCGACGGCGATGGGCACTGGGACGCCGATCAGGTAGAACAGCGCGGGCATGCGGATGAAGCCGCCGCCCACGCCGAGGAAGCCCGACAGGAGCCCGGTCACGAAGGCGACGCCGAGGATCATCCACAGTGAAACCGAGACGCCCCCGCGGAGGGAGATCATCGGCGGCACGTGATAGGACTGGATCGTCTTGGCGATCTCCGGGATGTCGTCGTCGGCGTCGGCGTCGGCGGCCGCGTCGTGGTCGACTCCGCTGCTGCCGTCGCCCTTGAGCGCTTCGTAGGTGACGAAGAGACCGATCCCGCCCAGCAGGAAGACGTACGTGACGCTGATGATGCTCCCCGCCATGCCGAGCTCTTCGAGGTGGAGCACGATCTCCTTGCCCACCTCGATACCGGCGGTCGTCCCGGCGATCATCAACACGCCGAGTTTGTAGTCGACCTGCCCGAGGTCGCGGTGTTTCAGCGTCGCGATGACGGACGTCCCGAAGACGAACGCGAGGCCGCTCCCGACCGCAACGCGCGACGGGTAGCCCATGACCAGGAGGGCGGGCGTCACGAGGAACGACCCGCCCATGCCGAAGAACCCGAACAGGACCCCGATGAGCAGGCCGAACCCGACGAACAGGACGAGGACGGCCAGGCTGATTCCGAATACGTCCATGTTAGCTACTCTTGATGCGCTCGATCAGTCGATTCCCGACTACCTGTTCGACGAAGCCGTAGCCGACGTAGAGGATCATCGCCTCGAGGAGGACCGCCCCGATGAGGGCGCCGGCCTGTACCGCCGGGGAGAGCGTTCCGACCTCGATCATCGCTGTCGACCTCCGAAAGTGAGTGGTTTTGTGAATATCATACCGTTCTGCTCGGTCGATGCTAACCGGAGGGTGGTAATAGGAGTTTTGGAAATACCGCACAATATTACTGCAACGGATGGCACGGGAAACCTACGGAGATATTCTCGTACGTTACCTGAATATAGTCGCGTCCACAGCCTCTCCATACGAGGCCGAAAAGGACCGAATATTCGTCACGCGCGCCGCACAGGCAGTCGTTCGAAACGCGAGCCGACCGCCGGCCCAGGGAGTCCCGATCGCGGTCGAGCGCGAGGAGTGACCGGCATGGCAGCCGTTCGCGCGGGGCCAGGGGCGGGCGGTTGTATTGTAGAAACAAAACAATATTATACGGCGGGCGCGACTGATCGACCATGAGAGCGATCTACGCGACCGACCTCTCGGCGGCGAGCGAAGCGGCCATCGAGAACGAGACCTGCCTCGAGTGTCTCCAGCGCATCGGCGTCGAGACGATCCACCTGGTCACGGTCGTCCCGTCGAACGTGCACGTCGGGATGCCCGGGATGGACCTCGAAGGCCGACGCGAGCGCGCCCTGGAGCGGTACGCGAGCGTCATGGAGAACGCTGGGTTCGATGTCGAGACCCACGTCGTCAGGGGGACGCCACACCGGCGGATCAACGGCATCGCCGAAACCGTCCGCGCCGACCTGACCGTCGTCGGGTCGCGCGGCCAGAGCCCGCTCGAGAACCGCGTCATCGGGTCGACGGCCCGGAACCTCGCCCGGACGACCGTCGTCCCGCTGCTGGTCAACCGGATCGAACGCGGCGAGGACGAACCCGAGGTGCTCCGCGAGCACCTGTTCCAGCGCGTCCTCTACGCCACCGACTTCTCCGAGAACGCCGAGCGGGCCTTCGACGCGTTCTCCTACCTCCGGCACGCGACCCAGGAGGCGACGCTCGTCCACGTCCAGTCGCCGAAGGACCAGGGCGCCGAGGACCCCGAAGATCGACTCGCCGACCTCGCGTCGACGCTCGAAGAGTGGGACATTGCAACCGAGACCCGGGTCCGCCAGGGCGATCCGGCCGACGAGATCCTCGCCGTCGAGGACGAGGTGACGCCCACCACGACGCTCGTGGGCTCACGCGGCCGCAGTCGGCTCCGCCGGCTGATGCTCGGGAGCGTCTCCGAGGAGATCGTCGCCCGGGCCGATGGAAACGTCTACCTGGTGCCGCCGCCGCGGACGGCCTGAAATAGGGGCAGTTCCTACTCACGAGTCCAGTCCTGCATCCGGCTATCCTCGAGGATCGTTTCGCGGACGATCTGCGGATCTTCGATGAGTCGGTTCTGGAGGTGGATGCCGCCTGCACTTCCCTTGTTGATCTTCTCAATTTCGACGACGCCCAGAAATGCCTGTTCTTTCAGGATATCGCGGAACCGCCGCACGGAGAGAATATCTATATCCAGGTTATCGCAGATCCGTTCGTACTGATCGTAAACACGGCTCGTCAGGAAGGCATCGTCGTTAGTATTGACGCTCAGTTCCGTTATCGCGAGTAAGGCTGCTTTTGCCTGCGTCGGCGCGCCGTTGACGAGTTCCCTGAACCGGTCCTTTTCCGCGTGTTGCTGCGCCTGGCGGACGTGGTCATCCGTCACCCGTTCTGTACCCGCCTCGTAGGCGACTTCCCCGGCATGTCGGAGAATATCGATCGCCTTTCGAGCATCGCCGTGTTCTTGCGCTGCGAAGGCCGCGGAGAGCGGGATCACGTCCTCGGAAAGAACACCGTTCTGGAAGGCGTCCTCGCGATTGAACATGATCTCCCTGAGCTGGTTGGCGTCGTACGGCTTGAAGAACAGCTCCTTGTGCTGGAAGCTGCTTTTCACCCGCTCGTTGACGCTGTCGACGTACTGGATCTTGTTGCTGATCGCGATGAGACCGACGCTACAATCGATTTTGCCCGCCTCCTCGGCGCGCGAGAGCTTCATCAGCACGCTGTCGTCGTTCATCAAGTCAATCTCGTCCAGAATGACGATCACAGAATCGAACTGGGCGTCGACCGTCTTCCAGAGGAGTTTGTAGTATTTCGACGTGCTGAGTCCGGTGTGGGGAACGGAGATACCGGTTGCCGACCCGTCGTTCAGTTTCGCGGCGAGTGAGGAGATTGCCTGGGTCTCGGTATTATCTTCCGCGCAGTCGACGTAAGCGGTCCCGATATCGACACCCTCCTGAGCAGCATTTTGAGCGCGTTGACAGACGTGTTTCGAGACGAGCGATTTTCCAGTTCCCGTCTTCCCGTAGATCATGACGTTCTCCGGGGAGTATCCGTGGACCGCGCCGTTGAGACGCTTCGCAAGTTTCGAGATTTCCTCGTCCCGACCGACGATCCGGTCAGCATCGGGCACGTGACCGATTTTGAGGAGATCCTTGTTCGCGAAGATGCGATGGCCGGATTCGAAGAGCGGGTCGTCCACAGAACCTGGTGAAGAATCAGACGGCATCGTATATTACACTTGATTGGGGGGAGAAATAAAACTTTTGTGAAGTATGCCACCCCACATTTCCGACGTTTTATCCTCCAAATTCAGTCGGTAAAACCATGTAACGACGGTTTTACTCTCTAGACAATTGAGCCGCGTTCCCGACGAGCGGAATACGAGTCGGGGATGGGACCGCGACCGTCTTTTCGGACGGCGAACCCACACACCCCACGTTTCCGTCGTACTCTGTTTCGATAGAGGGGTCCACTCGAAGAAACGGTCTGAGAACAAGATCGCACACGAAAGCTGCTCTGACGGCCATACACGAACGGTACAATACTATCGGCCCGGGGTGCATCTCTACCGAGTGAACGAATACCGCTCTCGTCACTCACTTCACGAAGTATACTTAGTGGACGGTTCTCACCCCATCATATTTAATCTAGGTGTGAAGTCATAATATGATATTGTATTTCTCTTTCTTCAATCTAATTAGTGTAGAATTCTAATCATGGCCTGATTCCCGTGCCATTCCCATCCGCCGTCGTGGAGAAACGACGGAAACGTGGGGGGTGTGGGAAACGGGGAGGTCGTGGTTCCGGCTGATCGTCTCTACCACTCGCCACCCGTTTGCTGATACGACGGAAACGTGGGGTGGGTGTCTCCCGGTCTCCGGTCGCGTCATTCCTTCAGGGAGGTCACGCTGACTTCGACGCCACCGAATCCCGTCCCGCCACTGATAGTAACTCTACCGTGTCGAGTATCGGCCTGCGTATGCGCCAAATGCCATCGTCGCAGAATTTGACACGGGGTATTTTCCAGCAGGTGTGGAGCGCGCGTCTCTTCGCATTCGCTGGTTCGAGACGGACGATTTCAACGTGCAGTACTCGGAGCAGTATCGCGATGGCGAGTCGTGGGGGTGTCGGTGGGACAGGCATGCGAACAGTCACAACGACCGGAAGCATTTGCATCCGCCACCGGATGCAGCGACGCCGGGTGAGGATGCGACGTTTGCTGATGATTGGCGGGCGGTGATCTCGCGTGTATTGTCGGAGTCAGATACGCGAATTCGGTCGTTCTGGGACTGAGAAGATAGCGTGTTTATCAGGTCCGTCGACTCACTGACCTCACTCTCTGTAACACCACGGGAAACATATTTATAAAACAGTTTCGTACTATGTTACATCGTGCTCCGGCGCATCGAACTTGAGGTCCTCGCGACTGTCGAAGACGGCGACACGATCTCCGAGCTCGCGACGAAGCTCGACCACAGCGAGAGCTACCTCTCCCGTGCCGTCGGCGACCTCGTCGAGAAGGGGCTCGTCTACACGGAACGCGACGGTCGCCGAAAGCGGGTCGTCCCGTCGGACGCTCGGGCGGTCGAACTCTACCAGGACATCGTCCGGCAACACTCCCACATCGACTTCCCGGAGCTATTGACGGGCAAAACGCTCGAAATCCTCTATCACCTCGACCAGCCCCGAACCGTCGCCGACCTCGCTGCGCGCAGCGACAACTACCGCAACACTGTTAACCGAGTCCTCAAACTGCTCCGCGACCGCGGCCTCGTCGGGACGACTGACAGTCACTACCAGTTCAACGGCGACTTCGGCCGGCTCCACGAGTTCGCTCGTGAACTCGTACACCATCTTCATCGCCAACGGCTCGAATCCGTTGCCCCGAAGGGTACGATTCTCTGGGAGGACTACGATGAATTCCTCGCACAGACTGAGACGGAAATCGACGCGGAGGAGTTCCACGAGACAGGGCTCGCTCGGTTCGCAGCCTTCGACCTCCAGTTTCTGCTGACCCGCCACCGCTACTACCTCTACTCCGAGGACGTAGAGGTGATCTCGCCGGCGGAGCTCTGCTGTCATACGCTACTGATCGACGACGACACTCGCCACCGCTCGTACTGTCTCCTCCTACTCAGTCACGTCGACGTCGACGAGGACGACCTCCGAGAGCAAGCGGCGAAGTACGACCTGGAAGACGAAATCGACGCCTTGCTCCGCTACCTCGGGACGCAGGGCGAGGCCGGGGACGAACGCCCCCCTGAATGGGACGTGTTCCAGGAACTGGCGGCAAAGTATGAGGTGGCACTACCACAATGAGGCCAACATTCGGACGAGAATATATCGAGAACGAGTTCCAGCGAATCGCGGACGGGCTATCTGAGCCGCTCACGGTATACCTGATCGGTGGCGGTGCGATGTCGCTGCGTGACCTCAAGGGGGCGACGAAGGATATCGACCTCGCCGTCGCCGATAGCGACGCGTATGGACAGCTGTGGGCTGTCCTGATGGATTTCGGATATGCGGAGATACAATCGCTGGATGACGATTATCGGGCGCTGGGGGCGACCAGTTGCGTCGAGAACGACGATAGTGTCGCCTCGACATCTTCAACCAACAGGTGGCGAACAAGCTCGTCCTCACAGACGGGATGCGCACTCGAAGCGAGCCGTTCCTCGACACCGATCGATTGACGGTCCAACTGGTGAGCAACGAGGATATCTTCCTCTTCAAGATGATCGCGGGGCGCGACGACGATATCGAGGACATGAACGTGCTCGTGCAGGCTGGCCTCGACTACGACGTCATCCGAGATGAACTCGAAGTCCAGATCGACCGGCTCGGCGACGACAAGTTCGCTACGTTCGCGAACGAGGCCCTGATCGAACTCGAGGAGCGGTACGGGGTGACCACGCCGATAGAGGACCGCGTCCAGGATCTGACGGACAGGTACTACCGCGGGCTCGAAGTCCTCCAGGAACTCGGCGAACCGATGACCGTCGACGAACTGGCCGCCGAACTGGAGCTGGCTGCCGACGAGGTTCACTACCGGATCGCGTATCTGGAAACGTTCGAACGTGTTCATCGAGACGGCGACACAGTCCGTCCAGTGGAGTGATCACGTCCGCTGGGAGTCGAGCGAGTCGGTGACCCGGCTGATGGTCCGCTCGGTTTCTTCGAGGGCCGCAAGAACGCGCTAAAGTGGTGGCCCCCGAACGCAGGGGCTGTCCATCATTCGGGGAACGGTTACTCCATATCGGGTTGCGGGGGAACGCCGTCTGGATCGACCCGGCGTGACTCCGGGTCGTAGTGCAGGACACCGAGGTCTGCCAGTTTGGGCAAGTGCGTGTGGTGAAGCGTGATGGCGACGCGTTCGATGGCTTTCTCGTCGGCTGCGCCGTTCCCGTCTTCTCGCGCGGCGATCCCTGCCGCCAACTCTTCGAGTTCGACTGGCGTGGTCTGGCCCCCGAGCACGTCGAGCACCAGCCAGCGACGTTCGACTGCGATCAGTCGTTCAGGGGCCAGTAGATCCAGGTTCTCGTGGGCATCCGTCGATTCGGTTGGAAATTCGGACATGGTATCACGTTCGTACGGCCGGGGAGATCAGCATCTACTGGTTGATGAATCGGGTGAGCCGTAAGGTCACGCTAGAAGTGCTTCGGTCCCGCTAGCGGTTTCGTCGAACGGTGTTCGAATCACAGAGAGTGGTTTCCTACCACGCCAGTTGCCGGCACGTCAACCGGTCGATTACTCGTCCGTCCGCCCCCGTGGTTCCATCGACGGAACGTTGATACGTTTGAGTCGATAGTATCCGGCAATGACCGCGGAAACGCTGACCGCCAGTCTCCGGGAAACGCTCGCCGTCTTCGAGGAATCGGGGGTCCCGCGGACGACGCCGGAGGTGGCGGAGCGCCTCGACCTGGGTCGGCGTAGCACGTACAACCGCCTGGACCGGCTCGTCGAGCACGACCGGCTGGAAACCAAGAAGGTCGGGGCGAACGCCCGCGTCTGGTGGCGGCCATCGGCAACCACCGATGCGACGGCCCCGGACTGGCCGGCCGCCGCCGAATCCCTCGTCGACGACGTCCTCGACGGCGTAGAGGTCGCCATCTTCGTCCTCGACGAGAACTTCGACGTCGCCTGGATCAACGCCGCGACGGAACGGTACTTCGGCCTCGACCGTGAGCGGGTCCTGGGCCATGACAAACGCCGGCTCGTCGACGAGCGCATCGCGTCGGTCGTCGAGGACGGTGATGCGTTTGCGGAGACCGTGCTGGCGACCTACGACGACAACACGTCCACCGAACGGTTCGAGTGCCACGTGACGGCCGGCGACGAACGCGAGGAGCGTTGGCTCGAACACCGCAGCAAGCCCATCGAGTCCGGCGCGTACGCCGGTGGCCGGGTCGAACTGTACTACGACGTCACCGACCGGAAACGTTCGGAGCGCTCGCTCCGCCACGAGCGGAATCTCATCGAACAGATCTTCGAAACCGTTCCAGCCGGGGTCGGCGTGCTTTCGACCACTGGCGAAATCATCCGTGCGAACGAGCGGGCCGAGGAACTACTGGGCGTCACCGAAAACGTACCCGACGAGGGCGGCGAGCACCAAATTTACGACGGTGCGGGAGACCCGATTTCCCCGGACGAGCGGCCGTCTAAACGGGTGTTGGAAACCGGCGAGCCAGTACTCGACTGGCAGTGTCAGCTCGAACGTCCGGACGGTGATCGACGCTGGTTGTCGATAAGCGCCGCTCCGCTGGGAGAGACGAACGGCGAACCCGAGCAGATTGTCGTCGCTGGCGAGGATATCACCCATCACAAACAACGGGCTCGTCGCCTCGAGCGCGAACGTGAGCGTGAACTCGCCCAGTACGAGACAGTCGTCGAGACGATCGCCGACGGGGTGTACGCCCTCGACGATCAATACAGGTTCACGTTGGTCAACGAGGGGTACACCGAGATGACGGACTACGACCGCGAGGAGTTACTCGGCAGCCATATCACCACCGTGGTCGACGAAGACGCTCTCGCAGACGGCGAGGAGCGGCGTGAGGCCCTCCTCGCTGGTGAAGACGATACGGATAGCGTCGAACTCGAGATCGAAACCGCGGACGGTGAACGGCTCACGGTCGAGAGCCGCCACGAATCGCTGCCCTCCGACAACGGGTTCCAGGGAACTGCCGGCGTCGTCCGGGACGTGACCGAGCGCAAACGGCACGAGAGTGGACTCTCCCGGTACGAGACGCTTTTCGAAGAGTCGAAGGACGTCAACGTGATCGTCGAACCCGATGGCACGTTCCGGTATCTCACGCCGTCGGCGTCGTCCGTGTTCGGCTACGACCCCGAGGAGTTGGTCGGTGAGATGGGGTTCGAATACATCCACCCTGACGATCGCGATGAGGCGATGGCAGAGTTCGCGAAGATAGTCGAGACGCCCAGCTACGAACCGAGGATGGATTTCCGCTTCGAACACAAAGACGGCTCGTGGATCGTCCTCGAAGTGCTCGCTCGGGACCTCCGGGACGACCCCGACGTTGACGGGATCGTGGTCTACACGCGCGACGTCACCGAGCGTAAGAAACGTGAACGTGCCCTAGAGGAATCCGAGCGCCGCTATCGAACGCTCGTCGAGAACTATCCGAACGGAGCCGTCATCCTGTTCGACGAGGACCTCCAGTATCTGATCGCGGGCGGTGAGGCCTTTGAGGGACTGGGAGTTTCAACTGCGGACTTGGAGGGCGATACGATTCACGAACACGTTCCCGCGGAGTTCATCGACACTTTCGAACCCAGATTCCGCGCCGTCTTCGAGGGCCAGGCCAGCGATTTCGAGTTCGAGTTCAACGACCAAATCCGCCAGTTCCGGGTCGTCCCCGTTCGTGACGAGAGCGGGTCGGTGTTCGCCGGCCTGGCAATTTCCCAGGACGTCACCCGACACCGGGGACACGAGCGCGAACTGGAGCGCCAGCGCAAACAGCTGGCCGCCCTCAACAAACTCAACGGCATCGTCCGAGAAATCACCGAGGCTGTCATCGACCAGTCCACGCGCGGGGAGATCGAGGCGACCGTTTGCGAGCGCCTCGCCGAATCGAACTCCTACGAGTTCGCCTGGATCGCCGAGGCGGATCCCCAGTCCCAGTCGGTCACGCCGCACGTCGAGGCCGGCGTCGACGGGTATCTCGAGGAGATTACCCTCTCGATCGACCCGGACGACCCGGAGGGACAGGGTCCCTCCGGGCGGGCGCTCCGAACACGAGAGGTACAGACCACCCAGGATGCCTTGAGCGACCCGGACTTTGTGCCCTGGCGCGAGCATGCAAAAGAATATGGCTACCGGTCGTCCGCAGCGATTCCCATCGTCTACGAGGACACGCTGTACGGCCTGCTCGGCGTGTACGCGGACCGTCCAAAGGCGTTCGAGGGTCAGGAGCAGGACGTGATCGGCCAGCTCGGCGAGGTCATCGGCCACGCCATCGCCGCCATCGAGCGCAAACAGGCGTTGACGAGCGACGAGCTCACCGAGATCGAATTCGTCGTCCCCGACATCGCCGAGTTGGCGGGGCTCGAGATGGACGTCGACGGGACGATCGCGTTCGATCGGGCGGTGTCGACCGGCGACGACACCTACCTCGAGTACGGGACCGTCGACGTGGACGCGATGGATGCGCTGGAGGGGCTCGTCGATCGACTCTCTCACTTCGAGGAGATGACGATCATAGACAGGGGAGCCGAGACGGCGCGGTTCGAACTACGGCTGTCGGAGCCGCCAGTCGTGTCGGCCGTCGCGTCCCAGGGTGGGTACCTGCAACTGGCATCGATCGAGGACGGGGACTTCTGCCTGACGATACACCTGCCGGCAACCGTCGAGGCCCGCCGGATCATCGAGGTAGTCCAGGACGCGTATCCGACTGCCGACCTCCTCCGACGACGACAGATCACGCGAAGCGACGACAGACTCGCGCGGATCCACCAGGCGGTGGCCGGGGACTTGACCGATCGCCAGCGAGCGACCCTCGAGGCCGCCTCGCACGCGGGTTTCTTCGAATGGCCTCGAAAGGCGACCGGCGCGGAGGTGGCCGAGGCACTCGGAATCGCCCCGTCGACGTTCTCCCAGCACCTCCGGAAGGGCCAGCGACAGGTGTTCGAGTCGTTGTTCTCGACGTCGACGCCAACCTGAGGAGCACGAAGACGGAGTCCCAACAGGGGGCCAGCCAGGGGCCGCTCGTACGTCCGTTTGACGACGTGAGAACAGTGCCGTCAAACGACTCGCAAGACGGCCATCGACCCGTATCCGAGGACGAACGCCAGCCCGAACGAGCCGACCCACGCGCCGACGGTCACGAGGATCTTTCGCGCGCTGACCGCACTACTGCCGCCGACCGCGGCGCCACTCCCGATGATCGCGCTGACGATGATCTCGTTGAACGAGACGGGGACGCCCAGGAAGACGGCCAACTGGGCGATGAGAAACGCTGGGACGAGCGCGGAGATGGACCGGCGCGGTCCCAGCGAGGAGTAGTCCTGCGAGAGGGATTTGATCATCCGCGGCGCGCCGGTCCAGGAGCCGACCAGGATGCCGGCGCCGCCGCCGACGAGGACGACGAACGGCGAGATGGCACTGACGTCGTCGAGCAGCGGAAGCAGCGGGCCCACGGCGAGGCCGACCTGGCTCCCGCCCGCGGAGAAAGCGACGAGCGACCCGAGACTGAGCAGTACCCGTCGCAGGCCGCCAGTCTCGTCCCGTCGGATATCCGCGTAGACGAACGCGGCGACCGCGACGGCCGCCAGGGTCGACAGGGCAACGGCGGCGAGCGTGCCGTCGGTTCCCAGCAGGCGCTGGCCGGCGTCGACGAGCGACCCCGCCGACCCGTTCGAGCCGAGAAACGAGAACCCGACGTTCGCCATCACGGCCCCGACGAGGCCGGCCAGTGCGGCGACGCTGAACCGTTCGGGGACGTCCGCCCGGGGGAGGACGCTGGCGATGGCGTACGCGATACCGCCACCGACGACCGGCGTCAGCGCCCAGACGGCGCCGATCTGCTGGTACTTCGCCCAGACCGGTGTGCCACCGAGTGCGAGGCCGACGCCGACGACCGCACCGGTCACCGTGAACGCCGTCGCGATGGGGTAGCCGGTCTTGATCCCGACGGCCATCAGCCCGGCGCCGATAGCCAGCGCGACGATGACGCCCGTCGCGGGGAGGCTGACGCCGCCGACGAGGCCGCGGCCGACGGCTTCCGAGACGTTCGCACCCTGGGTGACCGCGCCGGCGAAGCCAAAGATGCCGACGACGAAGGCGGCCCGCATCGTCGTGATGGCGTTGGCCCCGACGGCGGGCGCGAACGGCGTCGCACCGCTCGACCCGGCCCCGATGACCCACGCCATGAACAGACTCGCGAGTGCTGCGACGACGAACAGACCGACGATTGCGAGTTCCATCAGTGGTGTAGCCTGGAAAAGATACGAGTCATAGTGTCGGTAGTTACTCTCTCAGTCCGCGCCCGCCACCGCGGGCTCACCGGACGCGGCCCGACTCCGCCAGCGGCCCTGGAGGTACGCGCCGACGAACATCCCGGCGATCGCCCAGAGGATGGCGACGTTCCCGGTGCCGAGGCTGGCGTAGGCCGCGCCGGGACAGATACCCGACAGCCCCCAGCCGACGCCGAAGATGGCGCCGCCGACCAGGACGTTCCGGTCGAAGGACTTCAGCCGGCGTTCGTAGCGGTCGCCGGTCAGCGGGGCGCTGTCGCGTATCCGGGGCACCAGTGCGAAGGCGATGCCGGAGACGATGGCCGCGCCGAACATGACGAACAGCAGGCCGAAGTCTTCGAACTGGAGGAAGTCCAGCACGACTTCCGGCCGGGCCATCTGGCTGAAACCGAGCCCGAAGCCGAAGATCAGGCCGCCGACGAGTATCAGCGGCATGAACAGCGGGTGACGATCCTGTGCCATCGTTACGGACTCACCCCCAGTGCAGCGACGACCTGAGCCGTGCCGATGGCCACCGTCAGGAACGTTATCACGCCGACGATGGACGTCTTCGAGGCGGAGCCGACGCCGCAGACGCCGTGGCCGGACGTACAGCCCTTGCCGACCCGGGTGCCGATGCCGACGAGGATGCCGCCCAGGAACAGGCGCCAGGGGTGGACCTCGGTCATCCAGAGTGTCACGCCGGCGACGTCGTAGAGCTGTCCGGTCGTCCCGGCCTCGTAGAGCGAACTCGTCACCAGGCCAGACTGGAAAGTCAGCGCGAACACCGCTGCGCCGAGGATGATACCGAGCGTGAAGACGACTCGCCAGTCACGCGAGGAGACGTACCGCTGGAACCGGGACTGGTCGGAGACGTACGACAGCGTCGACTCGAGGAAGGTACTCGCCCCCGCGGCGATTCCCGTCCCGAGGTAGATCACGACGGCGCCGAGACCGACGAGCAACCCGCCGACGGCGTAGCGACTGATCCCGTTCGGGAACAGCTCGGCGGTCAGTTGCAGTGGGACTGATTCGATCACTAGTGATTACCCGCGTTAGTCACCCGCGAGCGACTCCTGGCTCGCGGCGCAGTTGTTCGGTCCGAGTTCGAGCGTGAACGCTTCCTCGTCGTCGACGGCGTTCTGGCCGAGGTTCGTCGCGATGATATCCTCGTAGTTCGCCGGGCGGGGCGGCATGTCCGAGAGGATCAGGTCGACGAACTCCTGTTCGTCCATCGTCAGCGCGGCCATGTCCGCGACGAGGTCGCCGATGGGCGCGGTGTAGGTCCCGTCAGCGGCGGGTTCGGCCGCGTCGCTGAAGTGGGCGCCGCCGACGAGCGTGTCCTCGGGGAGCGAGAGGACGCGCTCCTGGAGGGATTCGTAGAGCATCCGCGCCGCCTCGGGTGCACCGTCGTCCCCCTCTTCGAGGTCGGGGCGGGCGACACTCTCGACGAACAGCCCGTCACCGGTGGCGAGCAGGCTGTCGTCGAGGAGGTAGGAGGTCATCCCGGTCGTGTGGCCGGGCGTGTAGACGGCCTCGATGGTCGCGTCGCCGACCTGGAACTCGTCGCCGTCGGCGGCCGTCGTGACCTCGTCGGCGTAGGTGACGCCGCGGTCGACGGCGGCCTCGGGGATGACGCCCTCGACGCCATCGGCGTCCAGGTCACGGACACCAGAGATGTGATCCGCGTGCACGTGCGTGTCGAGTGCGTATTTCAGGTCGACGCCCAGTTCCGCGGCGTCGGCGAGGTAGCGGTCGGTGAACGCACGGAGCGGGTCGACGATCGCCGCCTCATCGTCGTCGTAGAGGAGGTAGCCCAGACAGCCCGAGGAGGGGCGCTGATACTGGACCAGCGTGCCGGCGCCGTCGTACCCGTCGACCTCGACGGCTTCGTAGATGCCCGCCCAGCCGTTCATGCCGTCTTCGAGGTGGTTCACGTCGTACCCGCGTTCCGCGAGCGTGCCCGCGACGAACTCGCTGGCGCCGCCTTTCGCACACAGGACGGTGACCTGGCGGTCGTCGGGGATCTGTTCGAGGACGTCCGCGTCGATCTCGTCTTCGAGGAAGTGGAAGTAGGGGACGTTGATCGACTCGACGGTGTCGCCGTCGACGCGCCACTCCTCGTAATCGGATTGCATCCGTGCGTCAAGGAGCGTGACGTCCTCGCCCGCGTCGATGCGTTCCTTCAGCGTTTCCGGTTGGACCGTCTCGACGGCCACCTCCGGCGTCGGGAAGTCTTCTGGATTCATTTCGTACACTGCTCTCTATCGGATGGGCATACAAAAGGGTTTTCATAGTAATTCAAGTTTTGTACAATACCGTTGCCCCGTGCCCGGTCGGTATGGGCGAATAAACCGCACCCCACCGCAATATGGTGGGTTATTCCGGACTTTTTCTCGCCGTAGTAATTCGCATATTCCACAAGAATCGACATCCTTATACCTCCGACAATAATATTGTGGGGTAGCTCCAATACAGAGCAACAGAGATTACAGATCATGAGTGAAGCATTCGACATCACGGAGACGCTCGACGTCAAAGGTGCATCGTGTCCCATGCCGGTCGTCAAGACGAAGTCCGCCATCGACGAGCTCGCGGAAGGCGAGGTCCTCGAGGTACTGGCGACGGACGCCGGGAGCATGAGCGACATCGACGGCTGGGCCCAGGGAACGAACGGCGTCGAACTCCTCGACCAGGTCGAGGACGGCGACGTCTACAGACACTACGTGGAGAAGACGGCCTAAGATGAGCACGGACACACAGTCGTCGGACGGCGACGAGCCCCTGACCGAGGCACAGCTACAGGCCCGCGTCGAGGAACTGGAGGACAAGGTCGCCACGCTCGAGACCGACGTCGGCGACGACCAGAAGAAGATGACTATCGTCGCCACGAAGGGCTCTTTCGACATGGCCTATCCCCCGCTGATCCTCGCCAGCACGGCCGCGGCGTTCGGCTGGGAGGTCGTCGTCTTCCACACCTTCTGGGGGCTCGACATCCTCCACGAGGACAACTCGAAGAACCTCCAGCTCTCGGCGGTCGGCAACCCGAGCATGCCGATGCCGAACGCGCTCGCCGCGCTCCCGGGGATGGACCGCATGGCGACGAAGATGATGCAGAAGAAGATCGACGAGAACGGCACGGCCAGCATCGAGGAACTCATCGAACTGTCACTCGACCAAGGCGTCGAACTCCAGGCGTGCCAGATGACCATCGAACTGATGGACTACGACGAGTCGGAGTTCTACGACGAGGTCACCGTCGGCGTCGGCGCGGCCACCGCGCTCCAGCACATGGCCGAGTCGGACGTCCAGCTCCTCATCTGATCACCGCAGACAAACCAGCCACACCACCCACACCAGTTTGCCCATGTTACACACTGAAACGGCGGAACGACCCGTGGATCGCGTCCTTGCTGCGGTCGCCGCGGCCGAGGAGACCGACCCCCTCTCGCTGCGACCCCCGCTCGGCGAGGTCGTCGACGGCGACGCGCTGAACGCGCTCGTGGCCGGCGGCCCGGACCGCTCGGCCGCCGGCGTCACGGTCCAGTTCACCTACCGCGGCCACGACGTCACGGTCGGCCCGGACGACGTGGACCTGCGGTAACTCCTTTCTCATCCGAAGTCTTCACCGATAGCACGAACCTCTACCGAAGGCACGAACCTCCACCGAAAGCACGAGCCTCCGCCGATAGCACGACCGCCCTACAGCTCCGGCGCCAGCCCGTCGAGCAGGCGGTCGATGTCCCCCTCGGTGTTGACGGCGTGGACCGACGCCCGGACCGCGTTCGGCCACGGGAGGTCGCGTACGACGATGCCGTCGGCGGCCAGCCGTTCGACCGTCGCCACCGGGTCGTCGACGTCGATGGTCACGAGCCCCGACTCCGGCGTCGACGGGCTGAGCACCCGGTCTGCCGGGACGCCGTCGACTAACCGGGACGCCAGCCGGTAGATGCGCTCCTCGATGCGGCCGAGACCGACCTCCTCGATGGCGTTCACCGCCTCGCCCAGGGCGACGTGGGGCGCGGGGTTCGCCGACCCGACCTCGAAACGACGGGCCCCGGCCGCGTACTCGAAGGGGTCCGCCGTCGGCGTCTCGACGCTGCGGTAGCCGACGGCCCGCGGTGCGAGCCCCTCGGCGACCTCGCGGTCGACGTAGAGGAACCCGCCGCCCCAGAGCCCGAGGAGCCACTTGTGGCCGGCGGCCGCGACGGCGTCGGCACCCCACTCGCCGACGTCCATCGACAGCTGGCCGGGCACCTGGACGGCGTCGACGAGCGCGAGCGCGCCGGCGTCGTGGGCGACGTCGACCAGGTCCGCGACGGGGAGCCTGGTCCCGTGGGTCCACGTGACGGCGCTGAAACAGACCAGCCGCGCGTCGGCGACGGCCTCGGCGAACGCGTCACGATCGACCCGTCCTGCCGCCGTCTCGACGACGCGCACCTCGACGCCCTCCCGTTCGAGTCGCTGCCAGGGGAGGATCCCCGCCGGGTGCTCGACGTCGGTCCGCACGACGACGTCGCCGGGCTGCCAGTCGATGGCGTTCGCGATGGCGTTAATCCCGCCGGTGGTGCTCTCGGTGAGTGCGATCTCGTCCGGCTCGGCCCCGACGAACGACGCGACGGTCTCGCGCGTGCGGTCGAACGCCTCGAAGGCCGTCTCGTAGGGGTCGTCCCGGACCGGCGAGTCGTACTCGTGTCGCTGGACGAAGGCGTCGGCGGCGTCGACGACGTACCGCGGACTGGGGCCGTGGGCCCCGAAGTTCAGGTAGACGTCGTCCTGAAGCGCGGGAACGTCCGCGCGGAGTTCTGTGGGGTTCATGAGCGAGTGTGTGAGTGGTTGCTGTACGGCGCGTCGCGTTAATAGTTTTGTGACATTCCAACAATACTGAGCGCCGACAGCGGCGGGACCGGGCGCGGTCCCCGTTCGGGCGGGGTCCCCGTTCTGGCGCGGTCCCCGTTCAGTCTGACTTCGGCGGGGACTGCTGCTGGCCGATCGCCCGCGCCACGGCGAACAGGTAACCCAGCCCGTGCTGGATCTCGGGGTCGCGGATCCCCCGCACCAGGCCGACAGGACCGACCGGTTCCGCGTCGCCGCGTTCCGCCGCGCCGACGCCGTCCAGCATCGTCTCCAGGCCGTCACGGGTGTCCTCGTCCGCGGCCGTGTCCGCGACCTCACCCAGGGCGGCGCCGGTCCCCGCGAGCGACGTGACCATCTCGTCGTCGAGGGCGGCCGTCGCGAGCGACCCGACGTTGGCGAGTTCGGCGAGTTCGTCCAGCGTCCCGGTCCGCTGGAGGCGGACCAGCGTCTCCAGGGCGTCCTGTAGTTCGGCGCCGTTCTGTCCCACCGTCTCCGCCAGCGCGACGGTCTCGTCCGTCGCGATGCCGTCGGCCGACTCGGCGAGCGTCGCCGTCGTGTCGGCCAGTTCGACGACCATCTCGTCGGTGAGGGCGTCCTCCCCCAGCGCGAGGACGTCGAGCAGTTCGTTGACGGCGTCGAGCCGCCGGACGAGCGTCGCGACCGCCTCCGGGTTCTCGGCGATGACCGTTTCGAGCGGATCGGCGTCGGGGTCGCCGTCGAGTTCGCTGGCCATCGTCAGAGCAGCCCCCGTGCGGTGAGCCAGTAGGCCTCGTTGTACGCCAGTTTCGACCAGTGGAGCTTCCGGGACGGCGGGGCCGGGGACGGCGGTCGCTCGAAGTCGAACTCCACGAACGAGGCCGCGTCCATCCCCGTCTCGATGAAGCAGAGCGTCTTGCCGTCGTAGGTCGCTGTCGCCGGTCGCCCGCGGACCTCGCTCGCGATCCGCTGGGCGACGACGCCGGCCTGGTAGTGGGCGACGCTCCCGGCGTTGGGCATGCCGGTGTCGGCCGTGTCACCCAGCGCGTAGACGTGCTCCGCGTTCTCGGCTTCCAGCGTGTGTTTGTCGACCTCGACCCAGCCCCGGTCGCCGAGGCCGGCCGCCTCGACCAGGTCGACGCCGCGGTGGGGCGGGATCGCGACGAGGAGGTCGTAGTCGATGTCCGTCCCCTCCATCGACCGGAGGACCTGCTCGTCCGGGTCGACCTCCTCGGCGTTGAAGAACGTCTCGACGCCGATGTCGCGGTCGTCCATGATCGGCCGCGCCCACTCGGCGATGTGGGGGTTGCCGTGGACCCGCTGGATCGGATACGTGTACGTGACGTCGACGTCCTCGCGGAGGCCGCGCTCGCGGAGCCAGTCGTCGACCATGAACACGAACTCCAGGGGCGCCGCCGGGCACATGTGCGGCGTCCCGATGACGCTGAGCACCAGGTGCCCCTCGGTGAACGAGAGGAGTTCGTCACGGAGGGCGGTCGCGCCGGACTCGCTGTAGTAGTCGTGGCCGGCGTCGGCCAGTCCCGGGATCTCGTCGGGCGCGAGCGTCGACCCCGTCGCGAGGACGAGGGTGTCGTACTCGATCGGATCGGGGCCCTCCATGCTCTGCATGCGCTGTGCGTCCGTGTCGATAGCGGTCACGCGGTCGATACGGACGTCGACCCGGTCGTCGACGAGTTCCGTCAGCGGCCGGCGGGCGTCCCCGGGTTCGCGCTGCCCGAACGGGACGTACAGCCACACCGGCTTGTAGACGTGGTCCGGGTCGTCGTTGACCAGCGTGACCCGGACGTCGCCGGCGTCGATCTCCCCGGCCAGTCGCTCGGCCAGGTCGTTGGCGAGAACGGTCCCGCCGGTGCCTCCGCCAACTATCACGACGTGCTCGGTCATGTCTTCTCCACGTAGAACGCGTGGTGGTCCTCGCGCTCCTCGACCCCGTGGAGTTCGTTGCCGGCCTCCGCCGTCCACTCGGGGACGTCGGTCAGCGACTGATCGGTGTCGCTCAACAGCACGACCACGGCTCCCGGTTCGACGCTCCGCATCTTTCCGATGAGGTCCATCAGTGGACCGGGACACGCCGCCCCGCGGGCGTCCACGGTCTCGTCTGCTTCGACGTCAATTTCGGTCATCGTCACGAGTGAAACTCCGGGCCGAATCCCCATAGTATTGCACATCAATTCCAAGATTCTGATAATCCCCGTGCAGTATAGGTGTTCGACGTGATGTGGTGACGTCCGTTCGCGATCAGCGGACCATGTGACCGGCGGCCCGGCCCTATCGCTCGAACACGAGCGCGTAGTGGTACGGCGGGAGGTCGATCCGCTCCTCGAGCGAGAAGTCGGCGGCGTCCTGCACGTCGGCTGCCGTCTCGTCGGGCGTCATCCGGAGGGCGGTCGGCGGGCCCCGCGGGTCGCCCGCGATGGTCGTCTCCTCGCGCCCCCGCGCGTGCCAGTTGACGACGACGAACCGGCCGCCCGGACGGACGGCGTCGAACGCCTGCTCCACGAGTGCGTCGCACTCCTCGACGCCGTGGAACGTGTTCGCTACGACCAGGACGTCGACGCGCTCGGGGAGGTGGTCCGTCAGTGACCTGGCGTCGCCGTGGAGCGGGACGACGTTCTCGACGCGCTGTTGCTCGGCGACGTGGGCGAGTTCGTCCAGCAGCGACTCGTCGAGGTCGAGGGCGTACACCGGCGCGGGATCCGTGATGCGAGCGGCGGGGAGCGCGAAGTACCCGCTCCCGCAGCCGACCTCCGCGAGCGAGTCGCCCGACTCGACGCCCAGCTCCCGCAGTGTCGCACCCGGCGTCGGCCACAGCTTCCCCCACCAGTCCCAGTCCGGCTGACCGGTATTCTGGAAGCGCTCCATCGCTACCGCGACCCGGACGTGTCGACGCCGACGAGCCGGTACAGCAGACAGACGCGGACCAGCGCGGTCCCCACGAGTACGAGGCCCAGCAGGACGGCGAGAGCGGCGACGACGCCGCCCAGGTCCACGACTCCAGCGAACGCCGCGAGGCCGACAGCCGCCAGCACCCCGCCGACGCCTAGCCTGACTACCCGGTCGACCGATCCAATATTGTTATTCACACCCACAACTACACAAGACAGCTGGTTAAACGTTTCCCGCGGCCGGCGCGAGACCGTGAGTCACTCTCGGTCGAAAGCCGCCGCCCAGACGCCCGGGAGCCGAGCGTACACCGTTGCGTTCCCGACGAGTGCGTTGACGGTCGTGTACTCGTCGACGGCGTGGACGGTGTCGGTGCCGAGCGCGAACTCGACGGTCGGGATACCGGCGTTCCGGAGCTTCTTCGCGTCGCCGCCGCCCGTCGCGCTCCGGCGGTAGACGTGCTCGCCCGTCACCGTCTCGGCCGTCGACGCCACCGCCTCGACGAGCGGGCTGTCGACCGGTTCGGCAGTCCCGACGCTCCAGGAGACGTCGGCCAGCGTGATACCCTCGCAGTCCGCGACGCAGTCCCGGACGGCCGAGAGCACCACGGGCGTGTCCACCCCCGCCGTCAGCCGGACGTCGACCTCGGCACGGGCCGACTGGGGGACGCTATTGATCGCCTCGCCGCCCTCGATGGTCCCAAGGTTGATCGACGGGGACGCGAAGAGGTCACGGGCGACGTCCGCGCCCATCGTCGGCGCGTAGTAGTCGACGGACTCCGCGAGTATCGGGTCCATCGTCGCGTCGACGTCGAGTTCGCGCGTCCCGAACCGGTCCCGTATGGTCGTGATCGCCCCGTAGAGGCGGTCGATGGCGTTGTCTCCCAGCACCGGCCGGGAGCCGTGTGCGGCCTCGCCGGTGGCCTTCATCGTCAGCCAGATGCTCCCCCGGTCGGCGACGGTCACCGAGTGGCGCCCCTCCTCGCATGTCGGTTCGCCGATGACGCAGGCGTCGGCGTCGAGTCGGTCGGCGTCCAGCAACGCGGGGAGGCCCGCGTCGCCGCCGACCTCTTCGTCGCTGACGAACGCGAACTGGAGGTCGACGGGCGGGGCTTCGTCGGCCGCGGCGAACCCGCGAATCGTCGAGAGCATCGCGGCGACGGCTCCCTTCATGTCGGTCGCCCCGCGGCCGTAGATCCGGTCTCCCTCGCGTTCGCCCAGTGGATCGAACGACCACTCGTCGGCGTCGAACGGCACCGTGTCGAGGTGGCCGACGTACAGCAGCGTCCGGTCGCGCTCCCCCGGCATCGTCGCCAGGAGATTCGGCTTCGCCGGATCGACCGCGAACCGTTCGACGTCGACCGAGAGAGCGGACAGGTACTGCTCGATCAGGTCGACGATCTCCCCGGTCTCGCCCGGCGGGTTCGACGTGTCGATGGCGAGCAGATCGAGTGTGTGATCGACCAGCGCGTCGCTATCGACCAGTTCGTCGCGATCGGTTGGCGGGCGCCCGTCGCCCCCCTCTTCGGTGTTGCTGGCTTCTCCGGCGCCGCCGGCCCCGTTCTCGACGGGGGACGGGTCGGTCGTCATCGCTCCAGTTTGCCGGCGAGCACCTTCGCCGCGGTGAGGACCGGGTCCCAGACCGGGCTGAACGGCGGCGCGTACGCCAGGTCCGCGTTCTGCAACTCGGTGACGGTCAGCCCGCCGTGTAGCGCCGTCGCGACGGTGTCGATCCGCTTCGCGCCGTCGCGACCGACGACGCTCCCGCCCAGGACGGCGCCCGTCTCGCGGTCCGCGACGAGCATGACCTGGATCTCCTCGTTCCCCGGGTAGTAGTGGGGCCGCGTCGCGTCGGTGATCGTGACCGACACGGGGTCGAAGCCGGCGTCGCGGGCCCGCTCCTCGTCGACGATGCCGGTCCGGGCCGCGCCGAGGTCGAATGCCTTCACGATGGCCGTGCCGGCAGTCTCGCCGACAACCGTGGGTGATCCGGTGACGGTCTGGCCGATGGCCCGGCCAGCGCGATTCGCCGTCAGCGCCAGCGGGACGTGTTCGGGTTCGCCGGTGACGACGTGGAAGTCCTCCGCGCAGTCGCCCGCCGCGTAGACGTTTGCCGCGCTCGTCCGACCGTACTCGTCGGTCGCGATGGCACCAGTTGGCCCGCGTTCGATCGCCGCGTTCTCGGCGAGTGCAGCGTTCGGCTTCACGCCGACACCGACGATTGCGATGTCTGCGGAGTGACTGTCACCGCCGTCGAGGTGGACTTCGTCGACGCGTCCCTCGCCGGCGAACCCGGCGACAGCGGTGTCGAGGTGTAGGTCGACTCCCTGGTCTCGGAGGTGGTCCTCGACCACGTCCGCGACCGCCTCGCCGAACGGTTGCAGGACGTTGGGCAGCATCTCGTACAGGCTGACGTCGAGGCCGCGCGCAGAGAGCGCCTCGGCCATCTCGATTCCGACGTAGCCGCCGCCGACGATAGCGGCGCTCTCGGGCGTCCCTTCGGTGACGTAGCGCTCGATGGCGTCGGCCTCGTCCATGTCGTGGATGGTGAACACGCCGTCGAGGTCCGTCCCATCGAACGGCGGGACGACCGCGCTCGCGCCGGTCCCGATCAGGAGGTGATCGTAGGCCTGGTCGAACGTCTCGCCGTCTGCCGCGACCGTGACCGTCTGGCTCTCGGTGTCGACGCCGACGACCTCGTGGCCCGTCCGGAGGTCGATACCCCGTTCCTCGCGGATCTCCTCGGGCGTCAGCGCGATGAGGTCCTCGAGTTCGGCGACGTCGCCTTTTACGTAGTAGGGCATCCCGCAGGCGGCGTAGGAGACCCACTGCCCCTTCTCGAAGACGACGACGTCCATCTCCGGGTCCTCGCGCCTGGCCTTGCTCGCGGCGCTCAGTCCCGCTGCGTCACCGCCCACGACGACGAGGGTGTCGCTCATACCCGTAGATAGGCACAGTAGCGCCAAAAGGATTCCCTGGAATTCCCACTACTGTACACGCATAGTGGGACGTCAACAGCGGCTTCGGCACGTCCGATCGACCGGTATCGACGCTGCCAGATTTCGGGGGGTCGGCCCGTCCGCCGGTCGACCTGACGTCGTCCCGTCACGGTTACCTTGACAACGTCTCACCGGAGAGACCGAATCGAAGACGAGATTTCTGTCCAGTGGCCTGGGACGAATCGCATCTAGATTTCGACCAGAGAGACACCACGTTTGCAAGTGAAGCGTGAGAAATCGCTCCGGCAACGAACGGCGTCTGGAGATAGTGGCGTAGTCTACCAGCAACGTGGCGTGGTCCACCAGCCCCAGGCCTACTCCCTCGTCACACGAAACGCCTTCTTCGGAGTGACTCCCTTCCCGTGTACCGATACTGAAGAGGCGATCGACCGATCTTCCCGGCCTAGCACACACTCCTCTGTCCGCAATTCAACAGTCCGTGCGACCAGACGTGTACGAGTTCCCCAGAAAATAGACGTGAGGACAACGTAGACCCTCCGTCCCCGTTACTACCGAAGATCGATTCTATGCATGAAAAATGACGGTCTACCGGACAGACACACACCACTTTTGAAAGTGAAGCGTGAGAACGGGGATACTAGATCGGATGACAGTCCGCAGTTTCAAGTGAAGATATGACGTGTTACGATTGGTTCGGAGAGAATATCTATCCGTGACAGACGATTTATCTGACTTCTCGGGATTGTCGAAGATTCGTACGTTTTCTGTCCGTCTGTTGGGGACGCGTACGTACTGGATTCACTTGCAAGAGAGGTGTGTGTCTCTCTGCACTTCACTTGAAACAGTTGAATGGATGGTTTTAAATACAAGCCATTATTATCTAAATTATGGGGCATGGGTTCGAACGGAAACGGCGAATCTTCCGTAACAAGGATGCTCTGGGGGAATCTTACCGACCGGAGACGATCGAAGAACGTGATGACGAAATTAAGGAGTACATGGACGCGCTGCAGCCCGTCGTAGACGGCTGGGAACCGAACAATATCTTTCTGTACGGGAATACTGGAGTCGGGAAGACTGCCATCACTGATTACCTGATGGATCGACTTCAGAAAGACGTTACAGACTACGATGACGTCGATCTATCGGTTATCTCGCTCAATTGCAAGACGTTAAACTCCTCGTATCAGGTTGCTGTCGAACTCGTGAATACACTCCGGCCGACTGGTAGTGAGATCAGTTCGACGGGGTATCCACAGCAGACCGTTTTCAACAAACTCTACGAAGCGCTCGAGGCCATTGGAGGAACGATTCTTCTCATTCTCGACGAAGTGGACTCGATCGGCGACCGGGACGACTTACTGTACGAACTGCCTCGAGCCCGAGCCAATTGCAACCTGGAGACGGCCAGAGTCGGTGTTATCGGCATCAGTAACGACTTCAAATTCCGGGAACGGCTGGACCCACGCGTCCAAGATACGCTCTGTGAACGGGAACTGCAGTTCCCACCCTACGATGCCCCAGAACTCGAAAATATCCTCTCTTCGCGTGCGACGACTGCCATTACTGATGGTGCTGTCGACGATGGCGTGTTGAACTACTGTGCGGCAATCGCAGCTCGTGACAGCGGCAGTGCACGGCAGGCGCTCGATCTGCTTCGACTCGCTGGCGAAATCGCCGAGAACCAAGAGAGCGATACTGTCGCCGAGGAACACGTCGAAGCGGCCCGATCCAGATTCGAGCAGGAACGTGTCGAGGAAGGAATGCGAGAACTAACAACACACGGTCAACTCGCGTTGTTGGCCGTGATCTCGAAAGCAGCGAAGGAAGAAACACCGTGTCGTATCCGTAGTATATACGAAGAGTATACGACCCTCTGTGAGTCGTCTGGGACCGATACACTTGCCCAGCGTTCTGTCCACAACCATCTCTCCGATCTACGAATGCTGGGAATCCTCTCCGCCCACGAAAACCGGAGCGGCTCACGAGGGAACTACTACAGTTACGAACTCGATGTCCCCTTCACGAGCGCTGCCGAAGCGATGGATGACGTCCTCAGATTAGACGACGAGATACACTTTATCAAAGATACTGCGGCTCGGAACGACGTCACGTAGACACACCACGATTGCGAGTGAACGGGTGTGTTCGGATTGATGGTATGCAGTTCACTTGCAACGACGGTGTGGGTCGGCGGTCGAGCGCCACTCGCTCTCGTTCCGCTTCACTTGCAAGATGGTGTCTCTCTGTTCGGCACCTCCACTGGCTTACTCTGCGAATGAACACTCGCTGCCGACGATGATAGCGCCCGCCCGCCCTGGCAAGATCAACGGGAACGCGACCGGGAGCTACGCGTCACAATTGCGCGAACCTGACCGCCACCGGACGGCGGCACCGGCGACGCCGACGGCCAGCGCCGCAACCGCAATCTGGAGGAGCGTCGCGCCGAGAGCGGCCGTCGTGCCGCCCGCGGTCACGCCGCTCGCGGCACCGGTCGCGACGGGCGCCGTGAAGAGACAGCAGAGACTCAGTGCACCGCCGACGCCGAGCAGCGACCACTGCGATCCATCGTCAGAATCGGTCGTTTCGGCAGTCTCCGCGTCAGGCATCTCTACGATCACCTGACGTGGGAACGTCCCAACTATCTTCGGGTCTCACCGGGACCCGAGGTGTCGGACCACCCCTGCGCCGGTGGTCCCGGAACGGACTCAGCACGTCTCACACCCCTTCTTCCGCTGATAGTACAGGATCGCGCCGAACGCGGTGACGCTGAGGACGCCAAGCAGCGGCCGGTACGGGTCGAAGTACGTCATGAGCGCGGACGAACTGAACAGCGTGAGCAAGAGGGCGTTACAGATGGGGCAGCCAAAGGCCAGGAACCCGCCCACGATGCCGCCAGTCGCGAACCGGTCTCCGACCGGCTGGTCGACGATGGAGCGCTGGTAGACGAACGCCGCGGCGAACGCCGACGTCGCGGCGAGAAACAGGTAGTCGGCGGCCGTACTCGGGACCATCCGGACGTACACCGGGTTCGGGACGAGGCCGGTCACCGTGCCGAACAGCAGGAAGGCACCGACGCCGGCGGCGGCGCTCTTGAGCAGGACTGGATAGGGCAGGAACATCAGTCAGTCACCATCCAGTCCCGCACAGTCTCTTCGCGGCTGTGGACCGCCACTGTACTCTTCGCGTCCATCTCGTCGCGTCCATCTCGTCGACGTGTTCCATTCATGATTTCGACTCACTCTATCGCGCAGGTCCGCGGGTCCCCCGCCCGGCCCAGGAAGAACAGGAGCAGGAGAATCCCACCGACCCGGAGGAGATTCCCGTCGAACGGGAGGGCGGCCATCGCGCCGACGAAGCCCAGTGTGCCGAGGACTCCCGCACCGCAACTCGCACAGCCAGCGGCCAGCAAGCCGGGAACGACCCCGACGACCGTCGAGGCGCTCCGCCGGCGGGCGCGACGGACGAGGGTGACGGCGTTCGTCACCGCGACGCCCGTCAGGAGCGCGTACGCCGTGAGGAGCGCGAGGCCCAGCCAGCCGGTGGTCAGGTACGCCTCTCGCGTGAGCGTCGCCACGGCGTACGGGAGGTCCGCGGGGTCGTTCGCGAGAAGCTGCAAGGAGAACTGGGGAAAGCTACTCAGGACGAGGACGGCGTACGTCACCGCCGTCGCGATGGCGGCGACCAGCAACCGGCCGTTGGACGTGAGCGGGTAGGCGACCGCGTCGCCGACGTCCCGGATCCAGCGGCGTCCATCAGTCCGTCCGTCAGTATCAGTCCGTCCGTCAGTATCAGTCCGTCCGTCAGTATCAGCGCCTCCGCTCATGCGTTCCGTATCTGTTCGATGGCGTTCGCGAAGTTCTCGTACGGATGGGCGCCGACCATCTTCCCGGCGACGTCGGCCTCGCGGTTGTAGAGGACGAAGCCCGGCGTTCCCTGGAGCCCGGCCGAGCGACCAGTTTCGAGGTCGACGTCGATGCTCTCCTGGACGGCGTCGCCGCGGTTCTCGCGGCAGTCGTCCACCGACGAGCGCTCGACGTTCGCCGTCTGTTCGGTGATCCCGGTGAACGTCTCCTCGTCGGCCCAGTCGCCTCCGGAGTCGGACTGGGCGTCGAAGGCCGACTCGTGCCAGTGCCAGTACGCCGCCGGATCCGAGTCGACGACCTGGTCCCACACGCAACGACTCCAGACGGCGGCCGGCAGCGAGTACTCCCCGATGTTGGGATAGGCGAGGAAGACGAGTCTGACGTCACCGGGCTCGACGTAGTCCGTCCCGATGTCGGGGAGCGTCTCCGTCTCGAACTCCTTGCAGAACGGGCACAGGTAGTCAGTCCAGTAGTAGACGTCCACGGGCGCGTCGGGCTCACCGGCGATCGGTCTGCCGGCGAGTTCGACCCCGAAGCCGGTCGTCTCCTCGCTCGCGTGGAAGTTCGACGGCACGTACGCCTGCTCGTTCGATCCGGAGCGCGAGGCGGCGTACGCGACGCCGCCACCGAACAGGAGCGTTCCACCGCCGGCGAGGAGCGCTCGACGTCGCGTAATATTGTCCCCTTCGTCCATCGATGGACAATCGTATTCGCCGTCCGCCGAAGGGTTTTTTGGTCCGATCGAAATACGGCGGTCGGGAGCGACCGTTCCAGCCGGGAGTGACCGTTCCAGCCAGGAGCGACCGTTCAGGCGAGGTTCTCGACTGCGGTGCGCAGTTGCGCCTCGTCCTGCATCCCGACGAGTCGCTCGGCGGGCGCACCGTCGGCGAAGAGGACGAGCGTCGGGACGCCACGGACGCCGTATTCCGAAGCGAGTCGCTGGTTCGCGTCGATGTCGACCTTCGCGACCGTCGCGGCCGTGTCGGCCGCGATGGTCTCGACCACGGGTTCGAGCATCTGGCACGGCCCACACCAGTCGGCGTAGAAGTCGACCAGAACAACGTCGTGGCTCCCGACGACGTCGTTCAGCTCCGCGGCTCCGTTTACCGGCACGGGTTCTGCCGGGGCCGACTCCGTTGTCGACCCCCCGTCCGCGCCACCGGTCCGGTCGCGGAGTTCCTCGATCTTCTGTCGGCGGATCTCTTCGAGGGCTTCGTCCTCGGTCATCGACAGTGAGTTCGCCGCGGGGACCCTTAGTTGTTTTGCACTACTTGCACAATACAGCGTGGGGGAACGCGGGGCTACCCGTTCGAACGGTCACGTCCCGCTCCCTGGTTGTGTCTCGCCGCGGACTGACGGTGCCGGTCCGCCCCATTCCGTTCCCTGAACGCCGCGATCATCCGGCCCAGGTGCGCGTACCGGTCGTTGAGGCGTCGTCGCATCTCGTCGGCCAGATCCGCCCCGTTCCGGGGCTCGTACACGTGGTAGTATCCGCCGCGGTCGTTGTTGACCTGGGTTTGCACGACCGCGTCGGCGTCCACCAAGCGCGAGACCGACCGGTACGCGGTCGAGCGGTCACAGCCGAGGTCGTCGGCGACCCGGTCGACCGTCACCGGCTCCCCGGCGTCGGCGAGCAGCGCGAAGACCGTCACGTCACGTTCGTTTAGCCCGTGGAAACACGCCAGGAGCTCGATACACCGGAGCTCTCGTCGCAGATGCTCGGTCACCACGTCGGTCATCCCGTTCGATCAGTTCCGGACGGGAACCGATAAGGTTGTTCCCGAACGGCACAATACTACTCGGACGCTCGATCGTCGACGACGTCCCACACTGTTCCGGCAGAGAGCGTACAACGGGCCTGATTCTACCGAATTTCACCGTGACTCGTCGCGAACCGATACCCGGCCGGCCGCGTCATCGACGCCGTCTCGGCGCCGGGCGGTCGAAAGGATATTCCTGGAGGACCCAATACTCCACACATGGGATACCACACGTTCGACGCGTCCGGGGCCGACAGGCTCGAACAGGCGGGCCAGCGGTATCGGTTTCTCTCCGCCGAAGAGCTGGTCTGGGGACTCGACCTCTCGCCGGCCGAGACCGTCGCCGACCTCGGCAGCGGCACGGGATTCTACACCGACGACGTCGCCCCGCACGCGGACACGGTGTACGCCGTCGACGTCCAGGCCGAGATGCACGACTACTACCGCGAGAAGGGCGTCCCGCAGAACGTCGAACTCCTGACGACCGAAGTGGGTGATTTGCCCTTCGACGCCGGGTCCGTCGACGCCGCGTTCTCGACGATGACCTACCACGAGTTCGCGAGCGACGACGCGCTCGCCGAGGTCCACCGGGTACTCCGCGCTGACGGCCGTCTCGTCGTCGTGGACTGGGCCGCCACCGGCAGCGGCGAGCACGGGCCGCCGCTCGACGAGCGGTTCACGGCGGCCGAGGCGGCGGCGACGCTCCGGGCGAACGGGTTCCGTATCGAACACGAGGCGGTCCGTCCGGAGACGTTCTACCTCGTTGCCACGGTGGAGTAGTTCGCGCCGTCTTGACAGCGCAGTCGAACCGGTCGCCACCCGCCAGAACTCTGCGTTCGTTGGTTCGAACTAGCTTCGCGTCATTCGTCACGTTCTCCCCCTGAGGATACTTTAGAATCTACTCAACTATATATTCCGCTCCATCCCCAACTATCGAATTCTTCGGCTATAGCCGGCGATTCTACCGGCACCTACCAAACCCATCGAAACTATTAATTCAGGTTCTGTTCAAGTCTATGTCGATGGCACAAGCGACGGACCGACTGCGGCGATATCTCGACGACGAACTCGGGGAGTGTCGCGACGAGGACGTCGAGGGCCGACTCGACGAACTCGGTACCCTCGAAGCGGCGCTCGGGGCGGCGCAGGTAGACGCCGAACTCGACGTGCTCTCGGCACTCTCCAACGAGACCCGGTACACGCTCGTTCGTGTGCTCGTCGCGGCCGGGGAGGAACTCTGTGTCTGCGAATTGCACGCGGTCGTCGACGTGAGCGAGAGCGGGCTCAGTCACGCGCTCTCGACGCTCGTCGACGCCGGTCTCGTCGACGCCCGGAAGGACGGGCGCTGGAAGATGTACCGCGCGACCAATCGCGCCGTGGCGCTCGTCACCGTTCTCGAAGGGAGCGTGAGCGATGCGTAACGCCGACGCCCACGACCACGGCCCCGACTGCGAGTGTGAGAGCTGTGGCGACCCGCGGTCGATGGACTTTCTCGACAAGTACCTCTCCGTCTGGATCTTCGGCGCGATGGCCATCGGCGTCGGCCTCGGCTTCGTGGCGCCGTCGGTAACGCAGCCGATCCAGGAGTTCCACCTCGTCGAAATCGGCCTCGTCCTGATGATGTACCCGCCGCTAGCGAAGGCGGACTACTCGCAACTTCGGACCGTCTTCAGCAACTGGCGCGTGCTCGGATTGAGCCTCGTTCAGAACTGGCTCATCGGCCCGACGCTGATGTTCGGGCTCGCAGTCGTGTTCTTCAGCGGCCTGGTCCCCGGCCTGCCGGCACGTCCCGAGTACTTCCTCGGGCTGGTGTTCATCGGGATGGCCCGGTGCATCGCGATGGTCCTGGTCTGGAACGAACTCGCCGACGGGTCCACCGAGTACGTCACCGGCCTCGTGGCGTTCAACAGCCTCTTCCAGATCGTCACCTACGGGGTGTACATCTGGTTCTTCGCGCTCTTTCTCCCGCCGCTGCTGGGGATGGAGGCGCTCGTCGCGGGGATCACGACCTTCGACGTCAGGCCGATGCAGGTGTTCGAGGCCATCGTCGTCTTCCTCGGCATTCCCTTCGCAGCGGGTTTTCTCTCTCGCTACGTCGGCACGCGAGCGAAGAGCGAACAGTGGTACGACGACGAGTTCGTCCCGACGATCGACCCGCTGACGCTCGTTGCGTTGCTCTTTACCATCGTCGTGATGTTCGCCACGCAGGGCGGCACCATCGTCGCCGCGCCGGGCGACGTCCTGCTCATCGCCGTGCCGCTGACCATCTACTTCGTCGTGATGTTTCTCGTGAGCTTCGGGATGGGCCGGGGCATCGGCGCCGATTACTCGACGACGACGGCCATCGGCTTCACCGCGGCGTCGAACAACTTCGAACTGGCAATCGCCGTCGCGGTCGCGGTGTTCGGCGTCGGATCCGGCGTCGCCTTCGCCACCGTTGTCGGCCCACTCATCGAGGTCCCAGTCCTGCTCGCGCTGGTCCACGTCGCGCTGTACTTCCAGCGACGGTATGACTGGGGCGGCTACACGACCGGGAGTCTCGATTCGTCCGCACCTGACCCGACGACTGACGACTGACCACGAAACGATGTCATCCACCACAGACACGGACGAGCCGATTCGTATCGCCTTTATGTGCGTCCAGAACGCCGGCCGTTCCCAGATGTCGACGGCCTTTGCCGAGCGTGAACGGGAACGACGCGGGCTCGAGGACCGCGTCGAGATTCGCACCGGCGGGACCCACCCGGCCGACCACGTCCACGACGAAGTCGTCGAGGTGATGAACGATGCGGGGTTCGACCTCGCCGACCGGACGCCGCGAGAGATCACGATCGACGAACTGCGTTCCTGCGACTACGTCGCCACGATGGGCTGTTCGACGCTCGACGTCGGCGACGTCGGCGACGCGGTCGACATCCGCGACTGGGCGCTCGACGACCCAGACGGTCAGGACCCCGACCGGGTGCGCGAGATCCGTGACGAAATCGAACGGCGGGTCGTCGCGCTGTTCGACGAGTTCAGTACGACCGAGTGAGCAGCACCCTGATCACCGCTATCGAGCAGTCGGTGGCCGTTCGGATACTCGTCTCCGGCCGTCACGAAGAGCGCGACGGCATTGCCTTACGTGACCAAGACTGGGTCGGCGGGTACCAGTGACACCGATGTTACTTCCCGGCACTGGTGTCTCGAATGAATTTATGACCGGGAGACGACGAACTCTGAGTGACGACTCACCACCTGAAATGTCCCAACGAAAACCTGACTACGTAGACGATGCCGATATCGACGAATCGCTCGACGACCTGCCCGCGGCGGACGCTATCGAGGAGGCGGTCGAGAACCTCGAAGCGAACGGATTCGAGGTCGTCGTCGTCGATTCCGCCGACGCCGCCCTCGCGGAACTGCAGTCGCTCATCCCGGCAGGAGCGTCCGTGATGAACGGCCACTCGACGACCCTCGAAGAGATCGGATTCACCGAGTACCTGAGCGAGGGAGACCACGAGTGGGAGAGCCTTCCCGACGAGATCTGGAGCATCGAAGACGATGCGGAGCGACAGGCCGCTCGCCGCGAATCGCAGACGGCAGACTACTTCCTCGGCGGCATCAACGCTATCGCACAGTCCGGTGAACTCGTCGCTGCCGACCGATCGGGCAGTCGCATCGGTGCGTATCCGTTCGCTGCCGGAAACGTCGTCATCGTCAGCGGCGTGAATAAGATCGTTCCGACGGTCGACGACGCGCTCGACCGACTCGAGTCCGTCGCCTACCCCCTCGAGAACGAACGCGCCCAGGAGGCCTACGGCGTCGACTCAGCCATCGCCAAACAGCTCATCTTCCGACAGGAACTCGAAGAGGGACGGACCACGGTCGTCCTCGTTCGCGACCAGTTCGGGTACTAGCGGAATCGGCGGATACCGGGACGGACGCAGGGACGATGCGGCGGCCAGCCACTACTCTGGAAGGTCGGACGGATCGTACTCGTGTTCCCACTCGGCCCGGCCCCGGTAACTCGCGAGCGGTTCGTCCATCTCCTGTCGACATTGCTCGAGGGAGTCGAGAGTGAGAACGAATCCAAAGAGAGTCGACGGAGGCCCAGGAGCAGACCTCAAACGTCAAATCCGAGGAAGCCATTGAGAGAACGAACGTGGCCGTTACCGAGTCCCCCGAACTATCGACGTGTACAGTTCCCATCGAGCGGCGAGGCGGTCGTGGCAAAGCGGGGGCGCGGGCACTCGAACGCCACCTCGAGCGGGTCTCTGGCGTCCACGACGTCGACGTCTCCTTCCGAACGGGGAGCGCCCGGGTCACCTACGACGGGGAGGTCACCTCCGAAGCGACGATTCGAGACGCAGTCCGCGACCGGGACGTCTCGATCCAGGACGACGACGAGACGGCGACGGACGACGTGAGCACCCGTTCGGACCTCAGACGGGAGGCGACGTTCGTCGGGCTGACGCTGCTCGGGATGGTGACTGGGCTGGTGTCGGGATGGCTCGACGGCCCCGCACTTCTCACGTGGACCAGCTACGGCATCGCATACGCTTTCGGCGGCTGGTACGGGCTCAAAGGCGCCGTCGAGACGCTCCGCCATCGCGCGGTCGACATCGACCTGTTGATGATCGTCGCCGCGCTCGGCGCGCTCTCGATCGGTGCGCCGTTCGAGGGCGCGATGCTCCTCTTCCTGTTCTCGCTGTCGAATACGCTCCAGCACTACGCCATCGGACGTTCGCGCCGGGCGATCAAGTCCCTCGTCGAGATGCGGCCGGACGAAGCGCAGGTACTACGCGACGGGGAGGAGGTCACCGTCCCCATCGACGACGTCGCCGTCGGCGACGTGTTCGTCGTTCGTCCCGGCGACAAGATTCCGCTGGACGGCGTCGTCGCGTCCGGCGAGGGGACGGTCGACCAGGCCTCGCTCACCGGCGAATCCGTGCCCGTGCCGAAGCAACCCGGCGACGAAGTGTTCGGCGGGACGATCAACGAGAGCGGCAGCCTCGAAATCGAGGTCACGCGGCAGGCCCACGAGTCGGCGATCAGCCGCCTCATCCACATGGTCGAACGCGCCCAGAGCGAGAAGGCGCCGACACAGCGGCTCATCGACCGCCTCGAACAGCCGTACGTCATCGGCGTGTTCGCACTCACGACCGCAGCGATCGCGCTTCCGCTCGCGCTCGGGAGCGAGTTCACCAGTACGTTCTACCGCGCGATGACGCTCATGGTCGCGGCCTCGCCGTGTGCGGTCATCATCTCGACGCCCGCAGCGGTCCTGTCGGCGATCGCCTCCGGCGGCAAGCAGGGCGTCCTGTTCAAGGGCGGCGAGCACGTCGAGACGGCAGCGAACATCGACGCGGTCGCCTTCGACAAGACGGGCACGCTCACGCGGGGCGATACGCAGTTGACGGACGTCTCCGTTCGCGAGACGGCCGACGAGACAGTGACCGACGAGGAACTGCTCTCACTCGCAGCCGCGGTGCAGGCCCGCTCGGAGCATCACCTCGCTCGCGCGACGGTGGCGGCAGCGAAGGAACGATCACTCGACGTCCCCGACGCACAGCGGTTCCAGTCGGCTGCGGGGAAGGGCGTCCGCGCCGACGTCGGAGACAGCACGATCCACATCGGAAATCGGAGTTACTTCGCGACCGTCCTCGAGGACGCGACGATAGACGGCCTCGACGCCGGGCTCGACCGGCTCCAGACGTTAGAGTCGGAGGGGAAAACGAGCGTCGTCGTCGCCCGGGAGGACCACGGCGACGTCACCGTGCTGGGGTGGCTCGCGTTCACCGACACGGTCCGTCCCGGGGCCGCCGAGATGGTCGCCGACCTCCGCTCGCTCGGCGTCGAGCACGTCGTCATGCTGACGGGCGACAACGAGCGCGTCGCCGAACGGATCGCCGCCGAGGTCGGTATCGACGAAGTGCAGGCGGAACTGCTGCCGGAGGAGAAGGTGACGACTATCGAAGCCCTGGTCGAGCAACACGAGAACGTGGCGATGGTCGGCGACGGCGTCAACGACGCGCCGGCGCTGGCGACGGCGACGCTGGGTATCGCGATGGGGGGCGCCGGAACCGACGTCGCACTCGAGACTGCCGACGTCGTGTTGATGGGCGACGACCTCAGCAAGATCCCCTACGTTTTCGGGCTCGGACGCAAGACGCGCCGGACGCTCACCGTCAACCTCGCGATCGCCTTCGGTGCGATAGCGCTCATGGTCGGGACGATCCTGCTCCGGGGGATCCCGCTCCCCCTCGCCGTGATCGGCCACGAGGGCTCGACGGTCCTCGTGTCACTGAACGGGCTACGGTTGCTCGGCTTCCGCGAGTAGCTACAGGCGGTATCCGGCTAGACGGCTTCGATGGTGCTGTGCCGGTCTCAGGTGTGGTGAATATTAACTCCCCATCGGTCGTACGATAGCGTATGCTTCGGACACTCACCGTCGTCCTCGGGGCCGTTACAGCGCTGTTCCCCGACGGCATCGTCGCGCTCTTCGAGAGACTCGCGATCGGAAATCCCGGCGAAAGCACTCAGAGAGCGTGGGTCACGCCGGCGATACGGTCAGAAGGGATTCTAATAGCCATTATTTCCCTCGTGGGTGGTCGCTCCTATGCGTGGCTGACGAACCTCACCGGAGCGTTCGGTGCACTCGTCCTCGTGTCCCCCGACCTGTATCGAAAATTCGCGTCCGCGCTCCTCTACGAACGCCCGGATTCTGTCGACTGGAACGAGCGATTCACGACGGTCGTCCGAGCCATCGGTGCAGTATACCTGGTGTTGGCAGCCAGAGCGTACAGAAACCGCAGGAAAGGGACGTAGATGCCACAACGGCGGCGATGCCGCTGGGGTGGCACACCGGAGAGGGAGTCTTCTGCCGGCCACCGCGACCGACGACGGACTACACCCAGGCGTCGACGCAATCCGCCGAGCAGAACGGCAACTCGATCGCCGACTCTTCGACCTGCAGCGTGAACGCTCGGATCTCCGTGTCGCAGTTGGTGCAAGCCATGGGGACAGATCCAGCCGTGAACCTCCTTGTTATGGGGTATTTACCAGGTGGTCTGCAGTTTGATTGTCCTCTCTGTCTGCTCCGCGGCGATGTCGCGCGAGCGGTCTCGATTCCACGGCGCTGGGCGAGTCAAGGGTGATTACGCCGACTCGACGGCCGCGACCAGTTCGTCGTAGTCAGGTTCGTTCGTCGGGTCGTCGGCGACCTAGCTGTCTGTGACCGTGCCGTCTTAGTCGAGCACCAGCGCGGCGCGGTTGGCGACCCCGTACAGGCCGAGCGGTTCGATGTCGATGTCGATTTCGAGGTCGTAGGCGCCGACCGCCTCACCCGCCGTGTCGCTCACGAGGCCGAACTCGACCCCGTGTTCCTCGCGGAACGCGCCCGGGAAGAACGCGAGCACGACGGGGCCGTCGCCGAGATGGCCGTCGAGGTCGAACAGTTCGTGGTCGCTCGTGCCGAGCGTCGCGGTGAACGTCGGTGGAGTATCACCTGGTTCGATCATCACCACGTGCTTCGATCCCTACTCCCTCCAATATCTGTCCGAATACGTCCGCCAGGTGGGTTCCGGAACGGAATCTTCCGGTTGTCAAATCTCGACGGAGCATCATTCACGTTGCGAGGGGGTCAGCGCTGATACCACAACTGCAGGACGGCGAACGCGAACACCGACTGGGAACGAACTGAGAAGCACGCTTTTCCCGCGGACGGTCGAATCTCTCTACGAGGAAATTACGGCCGATACCGTTCCACGAACGGTGGACGGACGAACCCATCGATCCAGTGAATACCATGAGACCACCACGCTTACGCGGCTATCTAGACGAGGAGTTCGAGTTTCCGGTAGACCGATCGGGGGTCGTCGAACGTGTCGGAGACGTCACTATCGATGCCCCGGACGACGACGATTCGGAGGCGATCGGCACGATGCTCGACCGGGACAACGACGAAACGTTCGAAAATCTCGATGACCTCTTCGCGTCGATCTACGGAACGCTCGACGAGTGCTACATCGGACGGAAATACTACGACGACCGGGGCGGGACCGTCGAAGAGATGGACAGGGCCTACCCGCGCGACGACCGGAACGTGTCGTTCTGATCCGAAGCCGTCTCCCAGAATTTCAGGTTCTGTTCGACCGACTCGCGTTTCCGCCGAAGACGTGGAGACCGCGAAAGAACGTGCACAGGCCTTCATGACGACGTACGAACCAGACGGGAGGTGACCCGGAATCGTCGCTTCCCCGAGAGTGGGCGTCGAAAAGCGACGGGGAAGACGCCCGGTGGCCAGCGTCTCACACGCGGCGCTCGTCGACCGAGTCGTCGCTATCCAGCCCCGCCCGGATATGTTCGGCCGAAGCCACTCGACCGTCTGCTCGAAACGACCGACCGATGACGAACGCGTACGCCGACCGCGAGCCGGTGACGAGGCGAGCACACGACCGCCCATGGGTCGCCGATCTGGAGAGCGAAGCCCACGTGGCTGACCGGCAACTGACCGTCTCGGAGGCCGTCGACGCTGTCGAACAGACCCGAACCGGGCGATACGTCGACCTCGTGACGCACGAACGCCACAGCCATCCGTCGTCGTATCTCTACGAAGCGCTCCGCTCAGTTGATCGACGTGTCGAGCTCTCTGCCCGCGGTCGCTGCTCGTGTGGTGGCTACGTCACCCGCGTCGTGGTGACGCCGTAGCGTCCCCGCCGTTCACAGGTCCCCGACGTTTACACGCGCTGGCGTTCACACGTTCCTGCCGTTCACACGCGCTGGCGTTCGGACTTCCCGATGGACAGCGCACCGGTGACGAACAGGCCGACGGTGAGGAGGCCGAGTGCCATTCTGTCGAGTTCGCCACCGACCCCGAGCATGGTCAGGGCGACGAGGCAAGCTGTGGCGAGGACGAGGGCTACTGCGCCGCCGAATAGCTGTAGTCGTTCGCTCACGTCCGGCGTGATACTGGAATACGACATACCAGCTGTTTCCCGTTCGACCCGCTAACCAGTCGTCGCGAACGTGTTCGTCTCACACGTGGGAAGCGTCGGAACCTGGTGAGAGACGATGGTCGATCACTCGAGAGCCACGACGACCGCGAGGAGCCTGGGTGGAGGGCGGTACTTCTGCTCCTGGCTCAGGGAGACCACGTACCGAACGTGCTGGGAAGGAGCGGTGAAAGTTTGGCTGACTGTCGCGAATGAATGGAAACGTTCGAACCATCGATCGGCGACGATAGTGTTCGAAATCACGCCGTGATAGGCTCCCCACTTTTTTGTACGAAACCCATGATCGACACGCCATGACGAGTGAGATTGTATGTCACTGAGCAACGCTCACCGACCAGCGAACCGGCGGGAGCGATACCGGTTGATGGCTGCTGCCGCGACCCAGCCGTTTGCGGTCGCTGCTGTCGCGATTCCCCTACTCTTGCCCGTCCTGGGCTACCTGTCGAACGATTACCGGATTATGTTTACCGTCCACCTCTTCCTCGGTGCGTTCTGGTTCGGCACTGCGGTGCTGGGCGCGGTCGTCCTCGGTCCCGTGATGGGGAGCCTCTCCGAGGGAGCGAACGTCGAGTTCGCCGAAGGCTTCGTCCCCAAGATGAACCTGCTCATGGAGCCAGTCTCAGTCGGTGTCGTCGGCTCCGGGATCGGCCTCGCCAGCATGATGGGGCTCTGGGCGTCCCCGTCGCCGTCGCTGTGGGCGGCACTCGCCCTCGCTATCGCGTTGCTCGTCCTCGGGTTCGGCCCGCTCCACACGTTCACCGCCGGGATGTTCGACGAGATTGCCGCCGATGAGACCGACCACGAGCGACTCGCCTCCCTCAACAAGAAGTACGGCATGCTGAGCCTGGTCGAACTCCTGCTCATGGTCGCCATCGTCGCGACGATGTCCGGCCTTCGCTGGGGATTCTGAGCCCTCGCGTTACCCTCGAACGAGGGACCGCCCGTCGCTTTTTCCTTCACGTTCCACGGTATACCGATGGAGAGTCACCAGGCGGTATCAGGAACTCGCCTGTGACACTGTGGCCGGACGCCACCGCTTTGCTCACCACTCACAGCCACTGGGATACCGGCTGTCAGGCGTTGGCGTGCGATAAGATCCCACATCTGCGAACACGCACGAACTACCACATTTCTACCCAACACATTACTAATCGTACACGCGTGGCGCTATTATCGGCCTATGCACCGCAGAAATGTACTGAAAGTTGCAGGCACAGCGTCGGCGCTTCCGTTCGTCACCGGCCTGGGAGCAGCAGCCAGTCAGGACGACGACGGAGACGACGACGATGGTAGCGACAACGGAAACGGCCAGGGCCAGAACGTGTGTGTCCGACCGACCTGTATCCACCCGACGTTGGGATACTCGGGGCTCTCGCCCGACGAGGACCTTCCGTCGGCGCTGCAACCAGATCGCGAGGTCAATCTCGTCACTGAACCCCGGGCTGATGCGCCACTCCCGGAGTTCTACTTCGAGCCGACCGGGCTCCACGTGAGCCAGGGAGACGTGGTCCGGTTCAATCTCGTCACGCCGGACCACACCGTGACGGCCTACCACCCTGGGCTTGGTCGGCAACGCCGAGTACCGGAGGGTGTCCCACCGTTTTCCTCACCAGTCCTCGCTGGTGAGTCGTTCTGGCTGTACCGGTTCGACGAGACCGGCGTCTACGACATGCTCTGTGCGCCACACGAGATATTCGGCATGGTCGGACGGGTCGTAGTCGGAGAAGCATCGGCCGACTGGATGGACGACGATGACGACGACGATACGACCGATGATTCGGGAATGACCGAAACCGGGACCAGTACCGAAACCGCGACGCCTGGAGCGGGAGGTGGAGAGGGTCCAGAACTGCGGCCTCCCGAACTCACAGCAGCGCTCGTGTTCGCCGACCCCGCACTGGACGTCGAAAATATCCAGGACCAGGGGCAGGTGAGCTGGGACGACCTCGCCGACGAGAGTAAAGAGATACTCGTTGAATTACCACAGGAGGGCGGAGAATAACTGTTGTATTTCCGACAGCCATAAACAGATCAAAGATATTTGACCGCAACGACCCACTGCCATATTGGTCACAGGACTAATCTAACGACAGCTCACAGTGTGGACAGATTCGTGACCGCATCGGGATATCTCGCTCACAGCCCGGGCACTCTATCTCATTCCTGGCCCTGAAAGACGGTGCTGGCATGGTTTTCTCTCTGATACTTTCTTTTTCGCATTCGAGCGGCATAAATTGACGGTGATACTGATTGTCACTGATTCGAACACATACGTACTGAGAGATACTGACCGGTCGGGAATATGGGTAGCTAGTGTTGAAACGATCGTACTCGTGCTGCCCGGTACCCGTCCGAGCTTGGCGAACACCGACGACGTCAGTGACGTAGATCTACCGCCAGTGGATTGTCGGTGTCCATCGTACCCTCAGAGTTCGAGGTCGGTCGCCGAATCGACGTCGAACCGGGTGACGGTCGGTTCGCCGGCGAGCAGGTCCGGGAGCGCGGCCTCGAACCGCTCGAAGTGGTCCGTCTCTCCGTGCGCAGCAAACGCCGCCTCGTCTTCGTACTGTTCGAAGAATCGGAAGATGCTCGGGTCCTCGATGTCGGCCGCGACCCTGTACTGGCTGATACCGTCTTCGGCACGTGAGTGTTCGGCCAGATCCTGCATCAGGTCTGTCGCCTCGTCGTGGCGTTCCGGGTCGATCGGGAACGTGGCGTGGATAACTATCATTGCGTGCTTGGTCGACGGGTGACCGACGTATGTGCATTCCGCTGACGTGCGCTCGCTGCGCCAGAGGGGGCGCCATCTCGAAGGGGCGGGTGGCGGCGGGGTGTATCGCCGCGAAACGAACAGAGAGGGACGCTCGGTGGCGTCTCACATCCCATCGGAGGCGTCGGCCATGGAATCGCCGCGCGTCATGATCAGGCCGCTGACGAGCATGAGTATCGCGAGCGTCGCCATCCCGGCGTCCCAGCCCATCCCGGCAGTCATCGCACTGCTTCCCATCCCCATTCCGTCGCTCATCCCCATCCCGCTGCCGTCGTCGATCATCCCGGTCCCGAGGAGTGCCTGATTCAGCAACATGACGAGCGAGTACGCGATCATCAACGGTCCGCTGGCAGCGCCGAGTCGGGAGGCGTACGGCGTGAGGAGAACGATGCCGTGGAGGAGTACGATAGTGCCGAGGACGAGCATCAGCCAACCGCTCGTTCCCATACTCGATGCAGCGGACGCGTTCGAGACGGAGTAGAGGCCAGACGCGAACGCGATAGCAGCGCCGTACAGGCGCGTGTTCGATACCATACCGGCAGTGACGAAGCAGGGCCTTATCAGAGTCACGTCGAGATGTGCGAACGCGACCAGAACGGGCGCGACGGCTTCCCGCTGGATCACGGGGAGTTCCCTGCGGCGAGGAATTCCCGGGCGCGCTGTCGACCGAGTTCCCGGAGTTCGGTGAGGAACGCGGGGTCCCGGTCGACTTTCGTCGCCGCGGAGAAGCGCTTGCCCATGTGGATGCGTCGGATGGCCGTCTGCTGGAACTCGTCGGCGGGCAGCTTCCCGTCCGCGACCCACTCGTTGACCTGCTCGATGAAGCCCAGTTCCTGGTTGAGTGAGATGTTCCCGGAGAGCTCGTTCCGGCGGTCGGCGATGACGTCAGTGGTGGTGGGCACGCCCTCGAACGCCTGGGAGTTGATCTGGATTATCCACAGTTCCTCGGGCTTCCGGGCGGGCGGCAGGTGCATCAGATCGCCGACCGGGGGATTTTGCGAGAAGAGCCCGTCCCAGTGGTGGTGGCCGTGGATTTCGACGGCCTGGAAGAGGTTCGGCACGGCGGCGGAGGCGAGCACCGCCTCGACGGTGACCGCCTCGTTGGTGAACGTCTCGAAGACGCCGGCGTTGACGTCGACCGTCCCGACGACGAGTTCCGGCGCGTCCCCCCGACAGAGGGCCGGGATCGTCTCGAAATCGATGTGGCGGTTCAGGATCTCCCGTATCCGTTGCTTCCCGGTTTCGGGCCCCGGTATCTGGTACGGGCTGATGCTCGGCAGCGGGAAGCCGGCGCTCTCGATCAGGGAGAGGTTCTTCGCGAGGTCGTTCATCCACCGGTCCTGGACGCCGTCGGCGGCGAGGTCGTCCCAGAGGGCGCCGACGACGCGGCGGGCCTTCGCCCGGTCGCCCGTCACCAGGCCGTACCACACGGCGAGCGCGTTGAACGCGCCGCCGGAGGTCCCACTGATTCCCACGAGCTCGTACCGCTCGTCCCAGTCGTCGAGGAGTTCCCGGAGGACACCACAGGTGAACGCGGTGTGACTCCCGCCGCCCTGGCAGGCGATGGCGACGCGCGTCGGGTCCGCCGACGGATCAGCGTTACTCATACGTGTGCGTGTAGCCGCCGTCGAAGAGGAGGTCGGCGCCGTTGAGATGACTCGCGTGCGAGGAAAAGCCGAAGACGAACAGGTTGGCCACCTCGGCCGGCGTCATCATCTCCTTCGTCCGCGCCTGCCCCAGCATCACGTCCTCGACTACCGCCCGTTCCGAGATACCTCGCTCCTCGGCGGTGTCTGCTATCTGGTCGACCATCAGCGGCGTCAGGACGTAGCCGACGCTCACCGAAAAGCCGCGGAGCGACCCCCCACCCTCGGCAGCGATGGCGCGAGTGAGACCGGTAATGCCGTGTTTCGCGGTGATGTAGGCCGGTTTGTCCTTCGTCGCGTAGTGGCCGTGAACCGAGGACATGTTAGCGATGGCGCCGACGCCGTCCCCGGTCGCCTCGATGTGGGGAATCGCTTCCTGGGCCAGTTTGAACGGCGACCGGAGCATCACGTCGGTCAGCAGGTCGTACTTTGCCATGGGGAACTCGGCGATGCTCGCGATGTGTTGCATCCCGGCGACGTTGGCGACGAAGCGGAGCGTCCCCGCCTCGGCGGCCGCCGCGACGACCGCCTCGACGTCGCCGTCGTCGGTCAGGTCGGTGGGAGATTGGACGAACTCGCCGTCGACGTCGAACTCGTCGACGAAGGTAGCTGTCCCCGCCAGGCCGTCCTCGTCGATGTCGGCGCCGACCACGGTGAGGCCGTTTGCCGCGAGCGCGACTGCCGTCGTGCGACCGATGCCGGAGGCCGCCCCGGTCACGATGGCGACGGTCTCGGGCGAGAAGTACGGGTCCTCGATGCGAAGGAGGTCCTCGGGTGCCAGTTCGGGCGCGCCGAGGTCGAAGTCTGCGTCAGACATTGGCGTTCACACCAGGGAGTGGGGCCGCCACGTGGGTAACTGTAACTCACCAATAAGTAACGGCGGTGACGCCCGGCGATCGGTACCCGCGTACGGAGAGATGGGCATCTGCCAGTTTGGCGGAACAGCCATTGACGACGGGGTTCACACGAGAGACATGGAGCCCGACGCGTTCACTACGACGGACGGGCGGTCGGTGACGGCCGTGACGGCCGCGGAGATGCGGGCGGTCGACCGGGTCGCGGTCGAGGAGTTCGGCGTTGCGCTCCTCCAGATGATGGAGAACGCGGGCCGGACCCTGGCGTGGCACGTCCGGGACGTGGCGAAGGGACCGGTAACGGTGCTCGCCGGCAGCGGCGGCAACGGCGGCGGCGGACTGTGTGCGGCGCGTCACCTCGCGAACCGGGACGTCCCCGTCTCGGTCGTCCTCGACCGCGACCCCGACGACCTCGCTGGGGCGGCGCGCACCCAGTACGAGACGCTCGCCGCGATGGACGTGCCGGTGGAGGCCGGCGTCGACGCGCTCTCGCAACGAGACCCCGAGACGGTCGTCGACGCGCTCGTGGGGTACGGCCTCGACGGGCCGCTCCGCGGGACCGCCGCGACGCTCGTCGAAGAACTGGCATCAATCGACACGTCGGTGGTGTCGCTCGACGTCCCGTCGGGCCTGAACGCGACGACCGGCGAGCGGGCGGGGGCGGCCGTCCACCCCGACCGCGCCCTCACGCTCGCGTTACCGAAAACTGGACTCATCGCCGTCACCGCCGACCTGCTCCTCGCAGACATCGCCTTCCCGGCGGGCGTCTACGAGTCGCTCGACGTGCCATACGCGTCTCCGTTCACCGACGAGTACTGGACGCGGCTGGCCAGGTAGCGCCGCATTCACTCGAACAGTTCGACCCGTTGTGAGCGGGCGCCGATCACTCGATGGCCACTCGGAGTGCCTCCTCGTCCTGCATCCCGACGAGTCGTTCGGTCGGCGTCCCGTCCTCGAAGACGACGAACGACGGGATCGATTTCACGTCGTATGCCGCGGCGACCTGCGGGACCGCCTCGACATCAAGTTTCACGACGGTCGCCTCGCTCTCGCTCGCGAGGTCGTCGACCGTCGGCGCCATCAGCTGACACGGTCCGCACCAGTCCGCGTAGAAGTCGACGAGGACGGTCCCGTCCGACGCCGTCAGTTTCTCGAACGCGTCCACGGAATCGACGTGGGGCGCGGCTCCGGTGTCGTCGTCCGACCGGGGAGGATCGTCTGTCATCGTCGAACGTTCGGTGCGGTCCGTGGTATCAGTTCCCGAACGATCTCGTCACCCGGTTACCGGTGGCTTACCTGCCCGGGAAGCGACGCCGGTGAGCGTGCCGGCGGTGTCGATTCGGCGACGGAACGACGCGTGTATCGACGGAATGTCAGTCCGAGGACTCCGCGTCCTCGGCTTCCTGGGGTCGCTGCAGGTGTTGCTTGCCCCAGTCGCGCATCGCGTAGATGACGGGCTGGAGGGACTCGCCGTGGTCGGTCAGCGAGTAGTGGACGCGGAACGGCTTCTCGCTGATTATGTCGCGGTCGACGAGCTGGTTCGCTTCGAGGTCGTCGAGGCTGTCCGAGAGGACCTTGCTCGAGATGCCGTCGACGTTTTCCTTGAGTTCGTTGAAGCCACTCGGGCCGTGTTCGAGCAACCGGTGAACGATGACGGGGTGCCACTTTTTCCCGATCAGCGTCGCCGTCGTCGTGACCGGGCACCAGTCGTTCCCCGCACACCAGACTTCGAGTTTCTGGAAGGGGTCGTCCGCGGAGTTCTCCATATCACCCGATCGACCCCGGAGATAATAGGAGTTACTACTGGAAACTCGATTACGATAGACTACTGCAATCGATCCGTACTCTCGTCGACGTCCACGCGAGCGGACAGCAGACCGCCCGGAATGGACAGACGGGACCGGGTCGAGGTCGACGGTCCCGGGCTACAGGCTCGATTCAAGACGGACAGAGGTATCGGACTGGATCCACGCGTTCTCGTCGTCCTGATCGTAGATGACGACCTCGTCGTTCGGGATCGTGACCACGGCGTACCGCTGGAACTCTGCCACGTCCACGCCGACCTTGTGGTCCTCGCTTTCCTCCTCGCCGTCTGCGTTCCCGGCTGCCATGTGTGATTACCTCCTGTGAGTGGATTACGTATTGTAACTCAAATACGTTCGCTAACCAACTCTCACCAGGTTAGCCAGCGGTAACCCGGTGAGAGGTTCGGCCCGGCCGCGCAGGGAGTTCGACGTAACGGGGTTACCAGCATGTGGCCGATGATTGATAGTTCGGGTGGACGAATCGCCGGCATGAGCAGACTCGAATTGCGCTCCAGGGAGGAGATCCCCGAACAGTACCACTACCTCTTCACCGACGAGTACCTCGGCGACAGGCACATCTTCCGCGTGTGGGCGCACAACCCGGAAGTGCTGGAGGCGACGCTGGAGTACCTCGAGACGCTGTACGACCAGCTCACGCCCCGCCGGAAAGAACTCGTTATCTTGACCGTCGCGCGTGCGCGCAACGCACGCTACGAGTGGCACCAGCACGTGGACATCGCACGGGGAACGGGCGTCGAGGCCGCGGAGATCCGGGCCATCGGCGGCCGCGACTTCTCCGGGTTCGACGACGAGGAGTTCGTCCTCTGCCAGTACGCCGAGGCCGTCGCCACGGGCGAGGTGACCGACCAGATCCACGCGGCGCTGGCCAGCGCGTACTCCTCCGCGGAGATCGTCGCGGTCGGGTTGCTCGTCGACTTCTACGTCGGCCTCTGCAACTACGTGGCGTCGGTCGACCTCCCCTTCGAGGGCGGCGAGTTCGTCGGGTGGACGCCAGAGGACGACCGTATCACCGACCTGTTCGAGTGAATGCGGCGGCACGTCGTCGGGCCGGCGGTGGCTCTCGTCGGAGCGCTCGTCCTCGTCGCCCAGCCAGTGGCCGGTGCAGCGACGGCAGGGAGTGCACTCACCGTACTCGAGGGGGCCACTATCGGCCAGTTCGGCGGGATTCCGTGGCCGGGCGCGCCGTTCACCGACCAGTTCTACGCCCACTGGTGGATATTTCCGGCGTCGATACTGTTCTCGGCGGTCGCCCTGGCCTCCGGGGTGTCCGGGGCGCTGTTCTTCAGTCCCTTCTTCATGCTCGTGGTCGGCCTCTCGCCCTCTCAGGCCATCGGTGCCGGCCTGCTGACGGAAGTGTTCGGGATGGGCAACGGCCTGCGCTCGTACGTGAACCAGCGCGTCGTCGACTTCCAGACGGCGAAGTGGCTGTTGCTCGGTGCGGTCCCCGCCGTCGTCGCCGGCGCCCTGGCCGCACACGTCGTCCCGACCGCGATACTCAAAGGGATCTTCGGCGTCGGTCTGGTGATCCTCGGCGGGTCCCTGGTCTACTACGACCCGCCAGAGGAGTGCGAACCCGGCGAGTGCGAGGGACCGTTGCTTCGCGAGAAGAACACCGGCCGCGGGACGACGCGGATCGAAGCGGCCGACGGGGAGACGTTCACCTACGATACCTGCTGGCGACCGCCGGGGCTCGCGCTGTCGACGGTCGGTGGGTTCGTGACCGGGCTCATCAGCGCGGGCCTGCCCGAGCTCGTCACGACCCAGCTCGTCGTCCGGTGTCGGATCCCGCCACGCGTTGCCGTGGCGACTAGCGTGTTCGTCCTGGCCATCGCGGCGACCGCCGGGGCGCTCGTCCACGCGCTGACTGCGGCGCCCGTCTGGTACGTCGTCGCCTGGTCCATCCCCGGCGTGCTCGTCGGCGGCACCGTCGGCACCCGTGCCGGAAAGTACGTGCCCAGCGACCTCATGGAGATCGGCCTCGGCATCGTCTTCGCCCTCGTCGGCCTCGTCGTCCTGGTGACCGAGTTCGTCGTCGCCTGAGGCACTCGCCATCCGTCAGTTGCGAGTGAGTATAAACAGAGTTGCGAGCGGGCGAGGGGCAGTTACGCTTTGGTATCCCGGTAAGGGTATCCTCGGTCCGTTACCAGAACGTTACAAGAATTTGATGTGTTAGCCATGCGATCGTCACGTATGTCGTCGCCGGATCGTCCCGACAGCGCGGCCGTGGCACCGGACTTCGAACTCCCGAACGTCGGCGTCGGGCCGGACCCGCTCTCGCTCGACTGGGTCGTCGAGACGGTCGACTTCGCGGTGCTGTTGTTGCTGCGCGATTACCACTGCCCGAAGTGCAAACAGCAGGTGCAGACGCTCGCTGCGGAAGCGCGCCAGTTCTCAGAACTCGACGCCGTGGTCCTCCCGGTGCTCCCCGAACCGGTCGACCGGGCCGAGACGTGGCAGGCGCGGTTCGATCTGCCCTTCCCCCTGCTCGCCGACCCGGAGAAGGACGTCGCCGACGCGTTCGACCAGCCGACGCAGTTCGGCGCGCTGGGGAAGGTCCACGACCTCGTCGGCCGCCTGCCTGAGACCGTCATCCTGGATACCCGGGGCGACGAGGCCGAGGTCGTGTACACGTACGAGGGAGCGTCGCCGGGCGACCGTCCGGCGATCGAGACGATCGCCGACGAGATCGACCAGTTACAGGAGTCGTTCGTCTTCGACTGTACGCTGGTCGACTGTTGAGAACTGGCGGCGGCCGACGGTGCGCTCTCACCGGGTTCCTGAATGGCACTGAAGTTGAGTGACGACGCCCTGCGTCGCTATCGAGACGCGGTCAGTCGAAGTATGTGAAGAGAACCGTCGGGTTCAGTCTGACAAAATGGAGCGTGGTTGTGGTGGTTGCCGCGGTGGACAGGCCCGACGACCGGCGAAACCGAGGGGGTCAGGAGCGTCGCCGGTCGCCAGGGTGGTGGTGGATTCCGAACAACGCCCGATCACGGTCGGCCGAGTTCGGACGTGGCGCGTCTAGTCCCCGAAGTTCTCCTCGTAGGCTTCGGGATGGTTCTCCTGGGCGTGCGATTTCAGTTCGTCGAGCGTGTCGAACGTCTCGCCACAGTCACAGGCGTGTTCGTCGTGATCGGACATTGCAGTTGATAATCGGACCCCTATACATAAATTAGCGACTGGAGAATGTGCTTCCAGTGCACTATCGAGCGTCGTTTTTGACCGGCGGTCCCGTCGTCCACTATCCATAGGAGAACGTATGAAACCAGGAAATTCATCCGATGAACGTATCGAAGGGGCGGCGGGCTCGGACCGGCCGGACCGGTCTGCGGAGCTGGCCAGCGAACACGCCGAACTGCTGTCGGTCATCGGGACCGACCTCAGCGAGTCGAGCGACGTCATCGAGACGCTCTCCCAGCGGGCCGCCAGTGCGAACCAGTCGAGTTCGGAGACGGCGGACCTGGCCGAGACGGCCCAGTCATCCGCCCGGAACGCCTACGAGGACGTCGCGGCGGCCAACGACGCGGCAGCCATCGCCTGTCGGGAACTCGAATCACTCCGCGAGACGGTCGCCGAGATCGACGAGATCACGTCGATGATCAACCAGATCGCCGACCAGACCAACATGCTGGCGCTCAACGCTTCCATCGAGGCCGCCCGCGTCGGCGAGGACGGCGACGGGTTCGCAGTCGTCGCCGACGAGGTCAAGTCGCTGGCCGAGGACGCCCAGAACCAGGCCGCCAGCATCGAAACCATCGTCGACCAGGTCGAGGCCGACGCGGCGGGCACGATCGAACACATCAGGGACGTCGACGAGCAGACGGAGAGCGCGACGGCTTCGATAACCGACACCGTGGGGGACCTCGACGCTATCGCAGACAGCGCGGTCGAGACGTCGAGCAACGTCGACGAGATAGCCGAGACGACGCAGACCTACGCCGACGACGTCAACGGCCTCGCGAGCAAGGTCATCGACGCGATCAGCCAGGCGAACGAGCTCGCCGAGCTGACGGCGACTGATTCCTGAACGGGCGCGCCGTCGGTGTTCAGTGACGGAGTTACACCACGCCGAGCTGGAGCCAGACGCCCAGAACAGCCCCGTAGACGAGGTGGAAAAAGAGGAACATCGCGACCATCGGGGGCTTCGGGTCGAGGTCGAGGACGACCGTCATCCAGAACACCGCGGCCCCGACGAAGAGGACGAACCCGTACGCGAGTCCGAACAGGACTGCGGTCGTCATCGAACCGATGCCGATGCCGAGGAGCGGGAGAGCGACCACGAAGACGACGCCGGCGATGACGCCGTACAGCATGTGCAGCGCCATCCCTTGCGGCATGTATTTGTCCGGCTCGCCGTCGCCGACGTACTTCGACCAGAACAGCGCCGTCGGGGGCGGGGAGTCGTCCCCGAGCGTCATCATGAACACAGTCATTACGGTCGTTGCGACAAGTCCGCCGACGAGTCCGTTGAGTAGGGTGAGTTCTGCCATCGGTGAGTGGTTCGTGTTGTCGTAACCCTTCGTAACTAGGTTACGTATAGTATCCTTTCAACTGAGAGCCGTATAACTCCACGCTGAGGGTGAGGAAACGCGGTTACTGGCCCATTACTGGACCAGTTCGCCCGGTCAGAGTGAGTCGGGCGAGTGCTCACGTGCTCGATTTCCTGCGGCAGCGGACGAAACGCGGCCGCTGCCCTAACACTGGCCGCGACGGCGGGCTTTTGCCCGCCAGGAGCGTAGCGACGGTATGCCCGTCGAATCCGATACCGAGCTACGAGAGATCCTCCGGGCGGAGACGGTCGCCGTCGTCGGCTGTTCGTCGACGCCGGGAAAGGACGCCCACGAGATCCCGAAGTACCTCCAGGATCAGGGCTACGAGATCGTTCCGGTGAATCCACATGCCGACGACGTGCTCGGTCGGTCCGCGTACGATTCGCTCACCGACGTCGAGGATGACGTCGACGTCGTGGACGTGTTCAGGCCGAGCGACGAGGTCGCCGGCATCGTCGACGAGGTGCTGTCACGCGACGACGCCGACGTCGTCTGGCTCCAGCTCGGCATCCACGACGAAGACGCCGTCGCGCGGGCGGAGGCGTCCGGGCGACGGGTCGTCCAGGACCGGTGCATGAAACCGGAGCATCGGCGGTTGCTCGGGTCTGCGTAAGCGGCCCTGTCTGACACGTCCCTCACGACGGACTCCTCGGGCCCAGTGAACTCGAGTGACAAGTGGCTCGCTCTCTACCGACCACGTCCGACGACGCCTAACCGGACCCTTGCATCGACGCGATCCGTTTCACACCGGATTTCCCGTCACTTGTCCAGTCGGTGACCGTCACAGTCGTGGAGGCCACAGACGCCTGTCGAGACGCAGCACCGGCTCCGTAGGCCCAGAATTATCAGGTCGCTTCGACGAACGTCCCTCGTGGACCGAAGTCTGTCGTTCGCTCCCCAATAGTCGGTTCGAACGCGGCGGACGCCGCGACGTTCGTGGCGACGTCCGCGGAATGTGCCAGATGATATACGTTCGGCGTAGGCGTGTCATTGACACACAAACGATCGGCGCTCCCTATCCCTCCGTGAGACGATTCGGCAGACGGCGGTGCAATACCACAATGGAACGACGCGACATCTTGAAATTGACAGGCGGGATCGGCGCGGCGAGCACGCTTGGCCTCGGATCGATCGGCGCCGCGAGCGCTGCACAGAACGGCGAGGAATCCAGTGGAGAGCGAGGAGGAAGCTACGGCGGCAACCTCACGCTGGCGAGCCCGGACCTGGGCGGGTTCACGAAGACGCTGATGTACGTCGCCGAGGGCGTCACGACGGGTGAGTGGGATCGTATCCAGCGCGGGGACTTCTTCCAGCGGGAGGTCATGGATCGCAGCCCGGAGGAGGTCGACGCCCAAGACCAGGAGGCGGCCGCGTTCTTCCAAGAGAAGTTCGGGCTGGCGTTCGACGGTGAGGACCTCGGTGACGGGACCGTCGAGCGAATCGACGGCGACGGCGAGGGAGAGGGAGCGATACTGCATCGGTTCATGCAGGACCCGGAAACCGAGTACCGCGCGTATCTCGTCTCCGGCGAGGGCGTCTACCAGAGCGGCGCACTCGTCCGCGACGGCGGGTACTTCGTCACGCTGGAAGAGGAGATGGCGCTGGGCGGAACCTTCGGCGACGACGAGACGACGTACCCGGCAGGGACGTTCCTCGTCTTCGGCGATTACAACATCGACCCGGCGCGGATCCGCGGGCGGAGCGAACCGATCGTCATCCACTACGAATCGGGCAGTCCGATCGTCCCCGGCCCGAACCCGTTCGCGTTCAGTTGCGTCCTCACCCACCCCGACTGGGGCGAGGGGAAAGCGAACGGCACGGTAATTCCCGGCGGCGCGGTCGACGGCGGCCAGTCACAGCACATCCGGAACGTCCTGACCTTCCCGGCCCAACTGAACTGAGGTCGGCGCGGGCGGCATTTTTCAGACGCCGATCCCACCCCAGACCAGTCGGACGCCGATAACGGTGAGCAAGGAAAGTACGAGGAGTCGGCGCTGCCGCTCGCCGATCCGGTCACGGAACCGCGTTCCCACGATGACCCCACCGACCGCGGGTATCGCCGCAGCCAGCGACGCCGCGACGAACGCCAGGTCCGGATACAGACCGAGCGCGCCAGCGGCGACCACGCGGACGCCGTTGAGACCGAGAAACACCATCGCGACGACGCCGACGAACAGGCCGTGGGAGAGGTCACAGCTCCGCAGGTACGCGATCAACTGCACGCCGACGTTCGTCCCGCCGAAGAGGAGACCGGAGACCCCGCCGACGCCGACCATCGCCAGCGGACTTTCCACGAAACAGCCCTCCTTCACCCGTGAGAGACCCGGTATCGTGACGACGTCCTGGACGCTTACGACGAACGCCAGCGAGACGAGCCCGAGCCCGACTTTGAGGGGGGCGGCCGGGACACGCTGGAGGACCACCAGGCCGACGACCGTGCCGACCAGCGCCGCGAGGATCAGCGGCGCGAACCGCTGTCCACAGGTCCGCAACTCCTGCGTCGTGAGGTCCCGGACGAGCGCGAGGTTGACCGCCAGAATCGGGAATATCATGAAGACGACCGCCGCCGCGGGGTCGATCATCGTCGCCAGCGCCATCGTCCCCACGATAGCGAAGCCGAACCCAGCGACGCCGTTGAGCGCGCCCGCCAGGAGGACGACGAGCACGAGGACGACGATCAGCGACTCCGAGAGTGCCACGAGTACAGCGTTCGTTTCTCGTACTGTCGCTAAACGGTGGCGGCAGGGCGGTCCGCGTGCACGACCGGTCGTCCAAGCGGATCACCGAAGAAATCCACCGCGGAGCCGTGACTCGTGCCGAGTGGACGCCACCTAGTGAGCAGGGCAGGGAGGCGTCACTCGTAGGTGTGGAACGAGACGGCCTGTTCGAGCAGTTCGTCGGGGATACCCGGCACCTCTTCCTCACGCACTGGCCCCTGTTCCTCGACCAGTTCCGGGTCGCGAGGGAAGTCCCGCAGGTTCCAGTGCACCGAGATGCCCGCCTTCGCGCCGTCGCCGAGGGCGATCGGGATCTGGTTGTGACCCGGCGTCACGTCGCCGACGGCGTAGACGGTGTCGACCGACGTCCGACCGTGGTCGTCCACCTCGACGGTGCCGTCGTCGTTGATCTCACAGCCCAGTTCCCGCGCCAGGCCGTTGTTGTACTCCGCCCCGTACATCGCGAACCCGCCCCGGTACTCACGAACCGTGCCGTCTTCGAATTCGAGGGCTTTCAGCCACCCGTCCTCGCCGTTCTGGACGCCTGTGACCTCGTCGGGGACGACGTCGATCGGATGGTCTGCCAGCATCTCCGCCGTCTCGTCACTCCACGTCGGTTCGTCACCGCGCGTCAGCACGTCTACCTCGTCGGTGAAGTTCAGCATGATCGCCGCGACGTGGGCGGTGCTCTCGCCGTGGCCCATCACGTACACCGACCTGTCGACGAACATGTGGGCGTCGCAGTGGAGGCAGTAGTGCAACCCGCGGCCAGTACGCGGCAACGGCGGGTCCGGGCGGACGTCGTTGAACCCCGTCGCCAGGACGACGTACTCGGCGTCGTACGCTGCCTCGTTGCCGAACAGCCGGATACCGTCGTCGGCCCCGCTCTCACAGGAGGCGACGACGTCCCTGTGGATGTCACAGCCGTACGCTTCCAGTTGCTCGGTCCCGATCCCGAGGAACTCCGCGCCGCTGGTCTCTTCCGGAACGCCGAGGAGGTTGTGCGTCTCCTGCATCATCGCCGCGCGACCGCCGCCGCGGTTGACGAGCGCGGTTCGATGCCCGAGTCGGGTCGCGTACAGCGCCGCCGTCATGCCGGCGGGGCCGCCACCGACGACCACGACGTCGTACTCGTACTCGTTCGAGTCAGTGTTCTCGTCCATGGACTGACCTTCGTCTGCCGGTTGTAAATAACGAAACGTAACCAACACCTCACCTCGCAAGTGAGACCACCCGACGACGCTCGATCGACCGTGGCCGCGTCACCGCTCCCCGGTGGGGCGTTACGCCGTTCGGATCGGTTCCGCGTGGTACACCTTCTTCCGCGCGTCGGGCACGTAGATCTCTTTTTCGACGAGTCCAGCGTCTTCGAGCGCGTCGAGAGCGGAGCGCACCGTCCGCTGGGACAACAGGGTCCGGTCAGAAAGCTGGCCCTGCGTCGCCGGCCCGTTTCGCTCCAGTTCCCAGTGGACCAGTTTCGCGCTCGGCGGCGCGTCCGAGAGCCGTGCTCGTCGTTCTGCGCCGGTGTCGTCGGTAATGGTCGTTGCGGACATCGAGTACGAGAGAGTAGCGCCGTCCCCGTCATGGCTTCTCCCCGGCTGTGCGCCACGCGAGCACGACCGAACACCCGCGATAGGTCCTGGGAACGTGACGAATCGTCTGTGTACGGCGGTCTCACAACCGGCGGGTCGCTTTGCGTCTCGCTCCCGACTACCGACCATGGAAGAGTTCGACTTTCTCGTCATCGGCGCCGGCTCGGGACTGGACGTGGCGAACGTCGCCGCCGACCAGGGACAATCCGTCGCCGTCGTCGAGAAGGGGCCGCTCGGCGGGACCTGTCTCAACCGCGGGTGCATCCCCTCGAAGATGCTACTGTACCACGCGGAGGTCTTCGAGACGATAGAACGAGCCGGCGAGTTCGAGATAGACGCCGAAGTGACGGACGTCGACTTCGCGGCGATAGTCGAGGGGGTCAACGAGGAGGTCGCGGGGAGCGCCTCGTCCATCCAGAACGGACTGGCGTCCTCGTCCCAGCACTCGCTGTTCCGGGGCGAGGCGCGGTTCGTCGACGAGCGTACGGTCGAGGTGGCGGGCGGCGCGGACGACGGGACGCGGATCAGTGCGGAGACGGTGGTCGTCGCCGCCGGCACCCGCCCGTGGATTCCGGACATCGAGGGCATCGAGGGCGTCGACTACCTCACGAGCACGGAGGCGCTCCAGTTACAGGCGGTGCCGGACAGGCTGGTGATCGCCGGCGGCGGCTACATCGCCGCGGAGCTGGGTCACTTCTTCGAGACGTTCGGCAGCGACGTCGCTATCATCGGACGGCGGCCCCAGCTGCTCCCGGAGACCGACGAGGAGGTCGGTGAGGCGTTCACGGAGCGCTACGCCGACCGGTTCGACCTCTACACGGGGTACGAGGCGGTCGCCACCAGGCAGGACGCGGACGGGATACACGTGGAGGCGCGGCCGTATCCGCCCGACCCGGCCGCCGGGGCCGAGGGGTCCGATTCGGACGATACCGTGACCGTCAGCGGCGACGAGCTGTTGCTGGCGACCGGGAGAGTGGCGAACACGGACACAATGAACGTGGAAGCGGCCGGCATCGAGACCGACGACCAGGGGTTCGTCGAGACCGACGAGTACCTGCGAACGACGGCCGACGGCGTCTGGGCGCTGGGCGATATCGTCGGCGAGTACCTCCTGAAGCACAACGCCAACCACGAGGCCAGGGCGGTGGCCCGGAACATCTTCCGGGACGACCCGGAACCGGTCGACTACAGGGCGATTCCCTACGCCGTCTTCGCGTCACCGGAGGTCGCCGGCGTCGGCGCGCACGAGGAGGACCTTCGGACGTCGGAGACGGAGTTCGCGACGAACGTCTACCGGTACGAGGAGACCGCCCGGGGCAACGCCATGAAGGCAGAGGGGTTCGTGAAGGTGCTCATCGACCTCGACGGCGAGATACTCGGCTGCCACATCATCGGCCCCGACGCCTCGTCGCTGATTCAGGAAGTCGTCGTCGCGATGCAGGCCGGGTCGGGAACCGTTCGGGACATTCGCGAATCCGTGCACATACACCCGGCGCTCCCGGAGGTCGTCCAGCGCGCGTTCTCGGGACAGTTCAGCGCCGGTGGGAGCAGCCACCACGACCACAGTCACTAGTCGGATTTCACACGTCTCCGTCACGGTGTCGGTGCCCGGGCGCCCGACCGCCACGAGGGCGGTCGATATCTTTCGCGTGATGGCACGGTGGGCACACGGCCGCGTCCCCCATTTACGGCAGGGACCGCAAACGACGGGTGCAATGGCAAAAGCAGCAATCGTTATTCTCGCCGGTATGGACTCGCATGCAGACAACGGTCGCGTCCTCAACGGGCTGGAAGCCGCCAGGGAGTTCGCCGAGACGGACGGGGACGAAGTCGAGCTCATCTTCGACGGCGCGGGGACCCAATGGGTTCCGGAGCTAGAGGACGAGGACCACGACTATCACGACGTCTACGCGGCCGTCGAGGACGAAGCCTCGGCGTGTGAGTTCTGCGCGGGCGCGTTCGGCGTCGACGACGCGATCCAGGACACCGGTGTCGTCCAGGTCGACGAGAACGACGGTCACCCGAGCATCCGCTCGCTCGTCGACGACGACTACGAGATCATCACCTTCTGAGGACGAGGGTCTCCACAAGGTACCCCTTACAGCCGATTATTCGGGCGGCGTATTCGTCGTCAGTCAGCGTAAACATCCGAGACGAAGGCCTCCAGCTGGCTCCGTAGATCGTTCCCGGACGCGGAGTCGAAAATCCCCTGTCCGTGTGCAGTCCCGTCGTATTCGACCAGCTCCGTGGGTTCCGGAGCGCCGTCGTGGAGTCGCCGAGCGACGCGGACGAACCGGTCGTCGTCGCCCTCGCTCACGGCGAAGAGCGACCGCCCCTGGAGGTCTGCGGCGCGCTTCGCACCTCCCGCCGCCGAGAGCGTAATCGTCCCGTCGACGCTGACGTCCGTCTCGGCGTTCGCGACGACGACGGCTTCGCCGCCCGAACTCGCACCGACGAGAACGATCGTCGAGACCGCCCGTTCGTCACGAAGATGCTGCAGTGTGCCTCGGACGGACCCGGCGCGGTCGTCTGGGTCCTCGTCGATAGCGAGCGCGAAGTGCCCCATCTGGGCGATCCACTCTCCCTCCGTCCTCCAGCTATCGCGGTCAAGATTGATCTGTGGCACGAGGACGACGGCGCACTCCCCGCTCCCGTACGCCGTCGCCTCGATGGTCGCTCCGTGGGGCGCCGTGAAGGAGAGGTGTTCCGCCGACGCCGACGGCGTCGAGGAACGGGTATCGGTACCGGCGTCGCCGCCACCAGTCGTACATCCGGCCAGGGCGAGCGTGCTCGCGAGCGTGAACGACGATCCGAGAAACTCCCGTCGGTCCGGCTGCTGGCGTCGCATACGTCGACTCTGGCCGCTATCGGTGATTACTATCGGCCGGCTAAACCGGTCCGAGCGACGGCACCGAGCTACGGGCGTTGCGGGTCGACCTGTCTGCCGACCAGGACGAGACTCCCGACGAGCAGGAGGGCCGCGAATGGTAACAGGAACTGGAACGCGGTCAGGAGCACCCCGGACGCCTGGATACCGAGGACGATCAGGACGACAGGCCCGCAACAGGCCGTCCCCGAGAGCACCGCCGGCAGACTCGCCAGGAGTCCGGTGGACGACTGGCCGAGGCCGCAGGCCCTGGGCTGGGTCCAGGCGAGGTAGGTCATGGAGAGGTTCAGCCCGACCAGCGCTGCCAGACCCAGCCCGATGACGGAGTTGAGCGAGAACAGGTAGGTCACCGGTCCGAGGGCGACGCTGGCGACCGGCGTGAACGAGAGCGGCCCGAGTGCGGGCCGGACGAACGACGACAGGGGGTCGGCGACGACCGTGACGCCGAAGCCGCCCAGTCCCGGCGCGAGGTGGCCGATGGCCCAGAGATACACCGCCAGGTAGCCGGCGGTGACGACGGCGAACACGGCGCGACCGTCCCAGCGGCGGAGCGCCATCCCGGTCGCGGTGCGCGTCCGCGAGACGGCACCGGTGAACCGCGAGGCGGGCGGGTGCTCAGGCATAGACGTTCGTGTCCGGGTAGTAGCCGGCCCACGCGAACCACATCGCGTCGAACGTGTGGACCCGCGGCAGTCCCAGGTCGTCGGGGTCGTGGACCGTCCCGTCGGGGTCGACGACGGAGCCGTCGTCGTAGTCGTACGCTCGGTCCTCTGGGTTCAGGTAGACGTAGCCCGTCTCGTACCGTTCGTCGAAGACGGCCACTACCGGCGTCTCGCCGATTTCGCCGGGCAGGAACTTCTCCTGCTGGAGTACGTCCTTCGGGAACGCGGCAGCTCCGTCCGATGTCCGCGCGCCCATGACGACCCGCTTGTTGTCGTAGCGGTCATCACTCGTGAGCGCCGAGAACATGAGGTTGTCAGACTCGTAGTAGCCGCCGTCGGGGTTGTACGATCCGTAGGGGTCGCTCGCGTAGTTCCTGGCGTGGCCGGTATCGGTCGAGAGCACCATCGTCTCGGGGTGGGCGTCGCGCCACCGCCCCCAGGTCGTCCAGATCAGCCGAAACTCTCGGAGCGAGCGGATCGGCGGGTCCTCGTTCCACGGCCCGGGGATTGACGTGGCGAGGATCTGGGGCCACCAGGCCTCGGTCGCCCGGTCGTACATCACGAGGTTGCTGTTGATCAGTCGTCCCGAGACGCCGAAGGTGGTCTCGCCGCGTTCGAACCCCTGGACCGTCCCCGTGAGCGGACAGTAGGTGACGCTGACCGGGGTTCCAGCGAGTTCGTCGTTGACGATCTCGTGGGTGACGAGGATCTGCTGGGGGTAGGCCTTCGCCACGCCGTCTCTGGCGACGCCGAAGACCGGGTCACCGGGGCCCAGAAAGTCCGCCGCACCGGGGCCGACGAACGTCGGGTCGTCTATCGCCGGAATGCCGTCCTTGGATGGCCCGCCGGACTGAGCCGCGTCGCGGAGGTCGGCCGGCGCCATCGGCAGGGGCAGTCGCTCGTCCCTCGTGGGCACCGTCAACCCCTCCGGCGGTGTCTCACTCTCGCTCCCGGTCGCCTCGTCGGCCGGCGAGGACGACGGCGCAGATCCGTCGCTCGCGGACCCGGAGATTTCGGTACAGCCGGCGAGGCCTGCGAGGCCCGCGGCGACGAGGAACCGCCGTCGCGACACTGGTGCCATTCGTTCGAAGCTACGGCGGCGAGGCGATTAACCGTTGAGCGCGTGTGCGAGCGAGGCACACACGTCGAGGGGCGACTTCGATCCGCTCGACCTCTGCCAGCCCACCGAGTTTCCAGTTCCCATCCGTTGGTTCTCCATCGAACACGGGGAGACGGACGCCGCTCGCTGCCCGTCGCTGGACCCCGTAGTTTGGCTATAACAATGGGACGATCGGTCGGTGTTTTACCCAGTGCATGAGAGCGCCGTTTCTATCACGGTCACACGAACAGGAACGTGGACGTGAACGGCAAGGGCGGGGACCGGTCGAGGCGGGGTGGCAATGAAAGAACCCTCGGCGGACGACCAGTGGCAGGGGAGTGCGACGTCTCACTCTCCGTCGCTCCCCGTCGACGCCCTCGCAGTCGTCGTGTTCGTCGTCCTGGCCAACGGCGTCCTGTTCACTGCCGTCGCGCAAACGACCGCTATCCGCGCGCTGGTGGGTCTCCCGTTGCTCTTTTTCGTTCCCGGATACGCCGTCGTGTCGATGCTGTTCCCGAGCGACGGCCGAACGACCGGAAACCGTCAAGCCGGACAGCACGTCGGCCGTGGCGTCGGGCTGGCGACGTCCCGTCACCGGGGCATCGGCTGGCGCGAGCGATTCGCGCTCTCCTTCGGGACGAGCGTCGCCCTCCAGCCGCTGTTCGCCATCGCGCTCTCGCTTCTCGGTCTGGCGTACACGCTCGGCGTTCTCGCGGCGACGTTGAGCGGCTTCGCGGTCCTGTTCATGATCGTCGCTGTCGCTCGCCGGAATCAGTTGCCGCCGGACAGACGATTCCACCTCCCCTACGACCGGTGGATCGGCGCGGTTCACCGGGGAGTATCCGCCGAATCGTCGGGCGTCGACGTCGCGTTGAACGTCGCACTCGCCCTGGTCGTTCTCACGTCGCTCGCGGGGGTGGGCTACGCGGTCGCCGTCCCGAACAACGCCGAATCGTTCACCTCGGCGACGCTCCTGACGGAAACCGACCAGGGAGAGCTCGTCGCCAACGGCTACCCCGAGACGCTCGACGAGTCCGAACAGTTCGTCCTTCGGCTGGCGAACCACGAGGGCGAGTCGAGGTCGTACACCGTCGTGGCCGAACTCCAGCGCGTCGAATCAGCGGACGGATCACAGCGGGTCGCCCAGCGCGACGAGGTGGTACGGACGTCGACGACGGTCGCCGACGGCGCCACCTGGACGCATCCGCACATGGTCCAGCCGACCGTGGCCGGCGACGACGTGCGGTTGATCTACTACGTCTACCGTGGCGAAGCGCCGTCCGAGCCGAGCGTCCAGTCCGCCGACCGGTACGTTCACGTGTGGCTTACCGTCCCGTCCAGCGCGGTCGAGTGACGGTTCGTTCCCACTCCGTCCTCGGCCAGAGTGAGGCGCCTCCCAGTTCGAGGTAGCTACCGCTCGCTGGACGGTGTGTCAGGGGAAGCGCCACTCGACGCCGTGTCACCGACTCGGCCGGGGACTCGTAGTGTCGGTTGTCCCTATTTTCTGCAGGCACACGCTACCGAGGGCGAATCGGGGCTGAACCGACCGATAACGGAGAAATACCGGTGCCGAATGACAACCGACGCTATCAGCTCATATAGCCGAGCCCGCGGAGGCGGTCTTCGACGTCCGCGAAGTCCTCGTCGTTCGTCGCGTCCTCGCTGCCGTCGGTGGCGGTGATCGAACGCGTGGTAACCGGGATATCGTCGATGAGGACATCGGTGAGCACCGCACCGTCCAGGGACGACGGGACGGGTTCGCCGACGCTGTGGAGGAGCGTGGGCGCGACGTCGACGACGTTCGCCCCCTCCGGTTCGGCGTCGGCGATAGATGGACCCCAGGCGAAGAAGACGCCCTCCCTCCTGTGGCCGCCTTCTGCACCGGTCAGCGGACCGATGACGTCGTCCCTGAGCGTCTGCACCTTCTTGTAGCTGTGGGGCGGGCACACGATCAGGTCCGGTGAGGCGGCGTCGTTCTCGAACAGGTCATCGCCGTCGTAGACGTCCAGTACCGGTTCACCGGTATCGGGGTCGGTGATCGAACTGAAGACGTCGGCGATCTCCGTCTTGACTGCGATGCGGTCGGCCGGGTCGACGACGCCGTGTTCGAACCGGGCGCTATCGTTCACGTACACGCAACCCGGCCCGTGCACGAACGCCCGCGTCCGCTCGAAATCCACGTCGAAGAGAACGTGGGACCCCGGAATCTGTTTGGCGACGCTGTCGAGGAACTGGTTCGGGAGCAGCGTCACCAGCGTCTGTTCGTCGATACCGACGGCGCCGAGCGCAGAGAGGACGTCCGCCTTTCGAACGCCCAGGTTCGAGAACACGTTTCGGACGCCGCCCGATTCGCGCCGCTCGAGATAGCCGTCTCGTTCGAGCGCGCTGTTGAGCGCGACGTACCTGTCAGTGGGGCCGAACCCGTGGTCCGAGACCACGAATAGGTTCGCGTCTCTCTCCTCGACGTAGGCCATCACGTCGCCGAGTACGTCGTCCAGGAGCTGGTAGTGGTCGACCAGAACGTCCTCGTCCCAGAGCAGGTGCTGAAGCCGGTCGGGAGCGGTGTACACGAAGAAAAACAGCCGCCAGTCCTCCCGGTCCATCAGCAGTTCCATCAGGTCGCGACGGGCGTTAACGAGGGCGTCGAGGTCCTCGAGGAACGCGTCGTTCCGGTCGGTGTACTCGCTCCAGGTGAGCCCGATCTCGTAGTCGGGGATCGCTTCGGTAATTTCGTCCCGGAGCGCCGTCGGATGGGTGAACTGCTCGTTCATCTCCGGGGCCATCATCCCGGCGACGAGCTCGCCGTCGATGGACGGCGCCGGATAGGTCATCGGCACGTTCGCGACGACGGCCGGCGACAGCTGGTCCCAGAGCGTCGGATGGTCGACGTCGGCGCTGGTGTTTATCTGGTGCGAGTAGTCCGAATGGAGGTTCTGAAAGCCGTACACGCCGTGCTTGTCCGGCTTCACGCCCGTCGCGATCGACGGCCACGCGAGCGCCGTGGTCGGCGGCATGGTGCTCTCGAGCGGGCCGGCTGCACCCGAATCACGCAGTCGCTCGAAGTTGGGGAGGTGACCGTCGTCGATCCAGCTGTTCAGCTTCGTCCAGGGCACCCCGTCGAGGCCGAGGATGAACGCCCGGTTAGTGCCACTCTGTCCGTCAGTCATGATCGGGTACGTCTCCAGCTGCCCAGTGGTTGCCCATACTCCAACGCATAGTTTTACACACATCTTCTGCGCTTGTTCGTTATTCAGCAACTAGACGCACCTCACTGCGTGTTCACCGCCGGGAAGAGCAGGTAGGGATCCCATGCTCCTCCGCTAACGGGGTGTCAAGTGGGAGGGAACACAGCCGACACGGGGCGGTGCTTTCGCCCGGTTACGGGCCGTCTTCCGCCCCACAGCGTCGGAATAACAAAATCACCCGTCGATGACCTAGACACACATGCACGCCCGTTGCCACGAACGCGCGAACGGTCGACGGTCGGCCACGATCGGGGGATGGTCGATGAATGACTGAGGACCCCCGGACACTCGTACTGGGGTTCGACGCGCTCGACGGTCGGTATCTCGACCGGTTCGCGGACGCGACGCCGACGCTCACGGGGCTGCGGTCCGAGGGCGTCTCGGCGCCGCTCGATTCGACGGACCCGCCGTGGACGGCCAGCGCCTGGCCGTCGATGTACACCGGAACCGACCCGAGTCACCACGGCGTCTACAGCTTCTTCGACTACGACTACCCCGACGACGGCGAACTCGTCTCGCGTACCGACGTCGACGCCCCGGCGCTCTGGAACTACCTCACCGAGCGCGAAATCGCGTCGGTCGTCCTGAACGTGCCGGTGACACATCCGGCGGAGCCGATGGACGGTGCGCTCGTCCCGGGCTATCTGGCCGGCGAAGACGACGACGGCTATCCCAGCGGGATCCGCGACGAGCTATCGGCGGCGATCGGTGAGACCTACCGGCTCTACTCCAGCGGCGAGATGGCCGACGATCCCGAGGCGAAGCTCGAAGGCTACCTCGACCTGATCGACCTGCGCAAACGGGCCGCCGTGGAACTGCTGTCGAGCCGCGAGTGGGAACTGGCGATCGTCCAGGTACAGAAGACCGACGCCGTCTTCCACAACTTCGACGACGAGGCGGCGTTCCGGGCCGTCTACGAGGCCGCGGACGACCTCGCGGCGGCCGTGCTCGACACCGTCGACGGGCCCGTCAACGTGGTCGTCTGCTCGGACCACGGGATGGGCCGGAAAGAGGGGTACCAGATACAGCTCAACGACGTCCTCCGCAACGAGGGGTTCCTCACGGCCACGTCGGCGACGAAGAGCGTCTCGCTCGGCTCCGAGAAGCGGAAGCTCATGGGCGAGGAGAGTGAGTCAGCGACAGACGACGGCGCCTCGTCGCTGGTGACAAGCGGCGTCGCCACCGCCGAACAGGTCCTCTCGAACGTCGGCGTCACCCCGGGACGGGTGTACGGGTTGGCGGAGAGCCTCGGCGTCGAAGACCTGCTGCTGGACGTTGTTCCCACGTCGGTCCGGCGGTCGGCCGGCGAGGGCGTCGACTGGCGGAACTCGCGGGCGTACTGCCGGAGCGCGTCGCGTCTCGGCGTCCGCATCAATCTGGCGGGCCGCGAACCCTCGGGAACCGTGCCGGCAGACGAGTACCACGCGGTGCGCGAGGAACTGATCGACCTCCTCTCGGATCTGGAGACGCCAGACGGCGACCCGGCCTTCGAGGAGGTGGTACCCCGCGAGGCCGTCTACGACGGGCCGCACGTCGACGACGCCCCCGACGTCGTCGTCCGGCCGAAGGACGCCGACCACGTGCTCTCGACGAGCCTCTACGGCCGCGAGTTCGTCCCGGCCGACGTCCACGACCACGACCCGACCGGCGTCTTCGTCGCGCACGGGCCCAGCTTCGAGCACGACGCCGCGGTCGACCGCCTCTCGCTGACCGACGTGGCGCCTATCGTGATGGCCGCGCTCGGACAGCCGGTTCCCGATCGGATGACCGGAACTGCGCCTGACGGCCTCCTCACAGGTCCCGTCGAACGAACGAACTACGGCGAGGTCCCGTTCGGCACGACCCGCGTCGTCGCGGAAGCGCGCGAAGAAGTGACCGACTCACTGGCCGATCTCGGCTACATATGACGGATGGCGTCGACGGTGACATCTCCGCGTTACTGTCGAGTGCGAGCCTGGTCGTCGTCGGCGGCCTGGTCTACTCCGGGTCGACGCTCGTCGAGCGGGTCGTCATCAGCCGCCTGTTGACGCCCGAGGCGTTCGGAGAGGCGAGCATCGGCATCGCCATCGTCCGGTTGGGCGCGACCCTCGCCATGCTCGGATTCGGCCAGGGCGTCGCCCGGTACATCTCCCGGTTCGACGACCACGTCGACCGACGAGGTATCTGGGTCAGTGCCGTCGTCGTGACCGGAATCGCGACCGTCGTCCTCACGGCGACGCTGTACGCCAACGCCGCCGAGATCGCCGGCCTGTTGTTCGAGAGTCCCGACTCGCCGCGCGTCGTGCAGACGTTCGTCCTCGCGCTCCCGTTTCTCGTCGGCATGCGCGTCGGACTCGGTGGGATACGCGGCATGGAGAATACGGTCTATCGGACGGTCGCGCGCGACCTGCTGTTCCCCATCGGCCGTATCGGACTGATCGTCGTGCTCGTGATGGCGGGATACGACCTCGTCGGCGTCGGCTACGCGTACATCCTGGCGGCCGCGGCGTCCTGCCTCGTCGCTCACTACCTCCTCCACCGACTGGTGCCGCTCGTCGGTCAGTTCCGGACCCACACGCCCGAACTGGTCCGCTTCTCGGCACCGCTGGTCGTCGCGGGTATCCTCGGCCAGCTGCTCACCCGGACTGACACGCTCATGCTCGGTGCGCTGAGCGACAGCTACGAGGTCGCCATGTACAACGCCGCCCGGCCGCTGGCCGGGGGCATGCTGATCGTGCTGTCGGCGTTCGGGTTCCTCTACCTCCCGATGATGTCCCGCCTCGACGCCGATGCGAGGCGCGAGCGGATGGACCGCATCTACAAGACGACGACCAAGTGGATATACGTCGTCACGTTTCCCGCGTTCCTGACGTTCGCCTTTTTCCCCGCCGACGTCCTCCGCGTGTTCTTCGGACCGGCCTACACCGACGGCGCGCCGGCGCTCGTCATTCTCTCCGTCGGCTTCTTCGTCAACGCCTTGCTGGGGCGCAACCGCGAGACGCTGTCCGCGCTCGGCGTGACGACGTACCTCCTCGTCAGTAACACGCTCGCGTTCGTCGTCAACGTCGTCGCCAACCTCGCGCTCATCCCGCCGTACGGCCTGGTCGGGGCGGCAGTCGCGTCGGCCCTCTCCTTCCTCGTGATGAACGTCGTCGTCTCGGGCGTTCTCATCGCTCGCTACGACATCTCGCCGTTCTCGTCGTGGTCGATCAGGACCTATCTGGTGCTCCCAGTCGTCATGTTTCCGCTCGCGTACGCGTCCTCACAGGTCGTGACCCTGACGGCGGTCACCCTGGTCCCCTTCCTCGTCGTCGTCGGTCTGGTGACCGTCGCAGTCGTCTCGGTCGCGGGGTGTCTCCAGCCCGAGGACTGGATCGCCCTGGAGTTCGTGGAGGACCAGATCGGCCTCCGGGTCCCGTACGTCCGTCGGTGCTTGCCGCAACGATAAGCCCGGCCCGCCAGGGCTCACCGGATTCCGGCGCTCACGAACGCGACTCGTTACCGACCAGATAGAGCCGGTACTCGCCGTTACTGTGGACCCGGTCGACCCCGGGGCTCGTCCGCAGGCGCTCGAAGCCACGCTCGGGGTACCGGAAGCCGTTGTAGAGGACGACCTCGCGCTGGTAATCCGAGCGGGAGACGGGAACGTAGCGCGGCGAGTCGTAGTGCGTGGTCAGGTTCGACCCGAACACTACCGGTGGGATCGACGCCCGCTGTCCCTCGATCCCGAGCCGTTCGCTGCCGACGGTTCCCTGCGTCCCGTGTAGCTGTCGGCGCGGACCGCCACGTATCCCCGCGAAGGCCACGTCCCGGTCCATGTACTCGACTGTCGCCTCGGTCCCGGACAGCTCCATCTGCGTCACGTCGGCCGAGGGCTGGTAGATGAACGGCGACCCGTGCGTCGTCATCAGCGGCATCGGCAGGAGGAGCAAGAACACCACCACCAGCCCGACGCGAACCCACCGCTCGCCGAGCGATGGGCGGAGTCGCTCGGCGCCCGTCGAGATAGCGACCGCGCCCAGGATGGAGATGGGGACCATGACGAACCCGACGTACCGGAAGTGCTGGGTCGTCATGCTGGCGACGAAGAACACGCCGAAGGCGGCCGACAGCGGCACCAGCGAGGCGATCAGATACGTCGCGAGCGCGCTCCGTTCGCCGCCCCGCTTCGCGAACGCGCCGACGTACCAGGCGAGGACGAGAACGCCGGCGATCAGACAGAAGACGGCGGACACGAGGAACAGTTTGACGAACAACTCCGAGATACCGCCGCCGAGCGTCCCCAGTGAGACCGACCGCTGTGCGATCTCGTCGCCGGGCGTCGACCCCTGGAGGAGACTGGTGAAGACAGTGTCGACCGTCCGCTGGACGCGCGGGTGACGCGGCGTCCAGAGCGCGAACGCGCCGATGGCTATCGCCGTCGGGACGTACACCGGACGGTGGTCGGAAACGGAGGTGTGTGTCCGGAATCGGCGGTAGAAGAACTGGAGGCCGGCGATGACGACGAATATCCCGATGACGTTCAGCGCCCCCTGTGGGTGGAGAAGGACGAGCGCGACGAACGAAAGCGCCAGTAGCACGCCCGTCGGCGTGGCAACGACGAGACGGTCCGTCGGTTCGTCCGTCCGTGAAACGTATAGTAACGTCAAATACAGGACGAAAGAGAGGAACAGGAGGCTCTGCGTTATCGGGTGGGCCATCAGGTGAACGCTGACGTTGTTGTTCGGGAGCAGGAGCAACGCCGAGAACGCCCCGACGGGGACGGCCCAGCCCTTGCCACCGAGCAGCCTCACGCAGAGAGGGACGAACAGGAAGAAGACACCGGCGAACGCCGCCACGACGATCAGTTGCGAGCGCCCGAACGGTATTCCCACGATCTCGCTGGTGAAGGCAGTCATCGTGTGAACGCCGGGGTACAACATGTCGATCGGATCGAGCCGTCCGGCGACGATGTCCCGGGTCCAACCGAGGTGGGTGAGAGCGTCGCCGCCTCCGAACTGGTAGTACCCCCGGACGAGCGGAAGCGCGACGACTGCGGTCGCCGATACTCCCCCGAGCACGAGTGCGCTGTCGCGCAATAGACCCGGGTCACGTCGAGCCATCGCGACAGTGAGACTCGCTACGAGTGCGACGCCGACGCCCGCCCAGAACGTCCACGGCGTTCCCCGGTAGATCGAGAGTTCGTAGCCCGTCGCCGGGTCCCTGTACGCCGTGAGCGTTCCGACGAGCAGCGCACCGAAACCGACGAGAAGCGCAATTTTCGACAGACGTGAGCGATCTGTAGCCAGTGACATGGTAGTGAATGGGCGTGAGATTCGGCTACTCGGGTGATGGCCACACCGAGACATTGTTATGGCCTCTATATCATCGATTACCGCCGCCTAGTCGCGCGTGCAGTCCAGTTTTCCGGGTGAAGCGGTCGACTAACCGGCCGGCGATGCTCCCTCTCCATCTACTGGAACAGCGCCATCCGCCGGCGCTCGTCGAGCGAGAACGACGAACGACGCTCTCTGTCGACGAAATACGCCAGAACGGGTGAACGTTCGGAGCGAACTCCTCGGAGTTTCGTGTTCGAGCGGCCGTGACTGCGCGGTCAGGAACTGGTCGTCTGTTCGATGGTGAACAGCGCCGCACCTTCGACGGTTATCGACTGGACCTCTCCCGCGAACCGGTAGCCGTCGATGTCGTTTCCGAGCGTTCCGGTGACAGTGGTACCGGAAATCGTGTCGTCGGACTCGAGGGCACCGACGTCAGTGCTCTTCTCGACGGTCTCGCTCACCTCGAACGAGTACGCGGCGTCGCCGTCGATATTCGTCCCGTCGATGACGATGCGCTTCGGGAGCGGTTCCTGCCCGAACTCAGCGGGATCTACCTCGGTCCCGTTGATCGTGACTGTCACCTCGTCCTGGGAATCTACCTCCAGTTCCGTGATGTCACCGGAGAACTCGTAGCGGTCGGCGCTAAACCAGACGACTCCATCGACCGAACTCTCCGAAACGGAGTCGTCCGGGTTGATACTCGATCCGGGCTTGATCTCGCCCGACACCGCGAAGGAGTACGTCTTCTCGTAATCGCCCGATCCCTCGATGGTGATTTCGTTGGGGTAGCTGCTGGACGCGCTCGGGTCGATCCGGCTCCCGTCGACGTAGACAGTCATGTCGTCGAGGGCGTCGCTCGCGAAGTCGATGAGCTCGCCGGAGAACTGGTAGCTGTCGCTCCCGCCGTACATCGTGCCGTCCACGGAGCCCTGGTTGATGGTATCGTCGGGGTTGATGCCCGAATCGGCCCGGACCTCGCCGGACACTTCGAAGTAGTACTGCTTCTCGGTGCTGGTCGACCCGTCGACCGTGATGGTGTGTTCCAGCGAGGAAGTGTCGTCCTCGCTACTCTCGTTTCCCGACGTGTCCTCGGAGTCGCTGTCGACCGACGTCTCGTCGGTACTACCGTTGAGTTCGGACAGGGAGGTGGCCGGCGATTCGGCGTCGGACCCGCTCACCACGTTCGAGGCCGAATCGAAACCTGTGACGTTCGTGTTCCCGCTTCCGGTGACGTGGATGGTGTCGCCGGTAAACGAGCCGCTCTCGACGTAGGCTGCCGTCGTCCCCGTGTTGTTCTCGATGTACAGGTTGTTGACCTCCCCGCTCGGTCCCTCCGCACGGTCCGGCACCAGGAACGGGGAACTCGTGTTACACGTGATGTGGACGTTCTCGACGGTGATGTCGTCTCCGGGATACCGGATCCGGAGGCCGCGGCCGCTCTTTGCGCCGTTGTGGTATGCCGGAACCGTTTCCTGGACGATGACGCAGTTGCGGATGGTGTCGCCGTCGCCGCCGAGCCGGACCGCGTCGATGTTGTTGTTCTTGAAGAAGGAATTCTCGACGAGCACTCTCCCACCGCCGCCACTGGATTTTCCGTACGCACCCGCGTACAGGCCGTTGTTCGGGAACCCTTCGACGTGGCAGTTGTTGACGTGAACCGTCCCCGCGTGTTCCAGGCCGACGTAGATCCCGATCGCGCGGCCCGGTCCGACGTCGCCATCGGGGAGGTTGAAGTTGTCGAGCGTGATGGTCGACGCCGAGTCACGGGCGTCGAATCGGAACCGGCTCTTGTTGTCCCCCGACTCGATGGCACCCCTGATCGTGACGTTCTGAATCGCGAAGTCCCCACCGTCGACCGCAAAGATACTCGTGTTCCAGTACTCACCTGAGAAGTTGAACGTGACATCACCGTCGCCGACGAGCGCGGCGTTGTTGTAGCTTCCACCGATCCCGTCGCCTCGCCACTCGTACTCGCCCGCGGGAACGCGGACTTCGTTCCCACTCTGGAGGTGGTCGGCGAGATACTCGTCGATTAGGTCGCCGTTACTGAGTCCTCGGTCACCGAGGTCGATGGTATTCGACGTCGCTGCGACGGTCTCGACTGCCTGTGAGGTCAGTAGCTGCGAGCCGACGAGGCCACCGAAAGCCATCTTCATGTAGCCGCGTCGGCTGGTAAGGGATCTATTACCTTCGTTAAGCCGATCTGTATCGTCTGTCATCGACTGGTATCGTCTCCTTAACAGCCTTAAGCGAATTCACGACTTCGAAACGGATAGGGAGCAGGTCCGGGCGAGGTAGTTACCACTTGGCCTTGATATGGATGAAGACACTACCTGATTGACTGCGAGGTAGCCGAGAATTAGGCTGGATAGCCGCCAGGAATGGTTATTTTGAGTGTGTTATACAACGGTAGGAACGGCTTACAGCGCCTGACGGGAACGAGCTACCCGTCGAACGGCTTCGAGAAGCGCGCCGACGGACAACTAATTGCGCTGTTCACGTCGAGCCCATTCGTGCGGACAGTCGAATCGCGAGAGACGACGGCATTCCCGGTCACGTTGACCTTCGAATCGCGGACGACAGACTCGCCCGACCGTATGAAAAAGAGTCCATCCCGGTCCGGGCCGGTCTGGTGGAGGCACAGACCCCGGAACGACGTTACACCTCGCTCGAGGACCTCGATCGACTGGCCGTTCGCCGCGGACCCGACGATAGTGACGTTCTCGCACGAGAGCTGGGTCTCATTGGTGGTCTCGTCGCTGTTCGCTGGCTTTGCCCGGATGGCCGGCACGTCGTCGGCGTCGACTCGGATCGCGGTGTCTCTGATCGTCGCCGACTGCATGTCGGAAGAGAGCGTAATCGCGCCGCCACTGTCAGTCACCTCGTAGAGTTCGACGAGACAGTTCTGTACGAGCGCGTCGTCCCCCTCGCGGAGACGGATCCCGCGCATGTTCTGGACGCCGTCACGGGCCTCGTCACAGATGACGTGGACACCCCGGACTTCGCTTCCGTCGCTGACGCGGACGTTCGCAATGCCATTGTTAGCGTAGCGGCCGCCGGAGACGGTTACAACGCCGGGCGCGGGCGACGCGTACAGGCCGTTGTCCGGGAACCCGGCGACGTGGCAGTCGACGAAGCGTATCTCTCCCTCGCTTCGCGGGCCGACGAGACATCCCGTCGCTACGGTCCCGGGTTCGCCGCCGTCAGGCATCCGCATTCGTTCGACGCGGCCGCGACCGTCTGGATCGGTGACGTCGAACCGGGTGAGCCCCTGGTCGGTGTCCTGTAGGCCGGAGACGGAGAGGTCACTGACGAGCAAGCCGTCCGTGACAGTCGCGTGGAGCGCGCGCGGACCGGTGTTCTCCGCGCTCACGTCGAAGTGCAGTCCGTCGACGACCAGACCGCGTGAGGGACCGTCACCGCCGATAACGAAGAGATTGCCCGCGTACGTCTCCGGGGGGACGATCGTCGCCTCGGGCCCGTAGAGGCCGAAATTCTCGAACGCCTCGCGCGACCACTGGCCGTCCATCTGGTACCGGCCCGCTGGCAGGTGCAACAGCGTGTCATCCGCTGCGGCGCGTTCGAGCACTGGGTTGAGTGGTCTCGACCCGCCGGGGTCGGCCCCCGCTTCGACGAGGTCGACGACCTCGTCGAAGCGGCGGTGATACGACGTCGGAACAGTGTCGGACGAGGGGGGCGTTCCAGTCGTCGTTACGCTCGGGGGCGTCTGCACGTCGGCGGGCGTCTCCGTCTCGGACGGCCCCAGGTCGGGACAGCCCGCGAGAAACCCGAGCGACCCCGCGACCGCTGCACGATAAAAGAACTGTCGACGGTTCATCCGTCCTGATCGTGCCTCGCGGTGGTCCAGATGGCCGTCATCTCTCTCGGTCGTCGGAAGGGCCTCGACGGGCTCGTAGCGTGTGCAACAGGCGAATCGTTTCGCGCTTGGCTGTATAGGTATGGGTTGCTTACCGGAGTCCATTCCAGACGTGAGGAATGCCAACCGAGGAACGGACCGGGCGAGTTAGCCCGCGGTCCAGTTCATCTCCAGCCCGGACTTTGCCCGGATTTCAATTCGCAGACGGAGGGTTCGTGGACCTGCGGAATCGGCCAACGGCACGCCGAGGGCGGCTGCCGCCCGGATCGGGATTTCTTCCCGACTGCACGCAGTTGAATTTGGAATATCATTTATGGCTCCACGACCAGTGGCACTGTATGAGCCCTGATAGCGAGACGTGTGATCGACAGTCCTCCACGCAGCGCCACCCTCGCCGTCGGCATCGACGTCGACCACCGACCGGCCTCGACGCGGCCACCAGCGGGGGCGCCCGATGACCAGGTCCCGGACCCTGCGGGTACTCGTCGTCTGCGCCCTCGTCGTCGGGACGGGTGTCGGCGCGACGGCCATCGCCGCGGCCCAGACCGACGTCCAGATCGCGTCGGTGTCGGTGTCGTCGAACGAGACCATCACCGGGGAGCCCGTCACCCTGGAGACGACGGTCAGCAACCTCCAGAGCAGCGACGGGAGCGTTTTCATCACCGACATCTACCTCCGGACGTCGGGCGAGGCATCGACGCAGCAACGGATCGAAGACGTCGGGTCGGTGCCGCCGGGCGGGTCGGTCACCGTCCCGATGACGACGTCGTTCCAGAAGGCGGGAGAGAAGCAACTGACCGTCCACGTGACCGTTCGCGACCAGAACGGGAACCACAACTCCTACGAGTACCCCGTCTACGTCGATGTCGAGGAGCCAAATGTCAAGGCCCAGCTCTCGACGAGTACGCCGCCCAACCAGTCCGGGACCACCCGGGTCTCGCTGACGAACTTCGGCAACGCGGAACTCTCGGACGTCGAGGTCGCGGCGGCGGCCGGCGGCGAGGAGTTCGACCGGAACTTCCTGTTCGACGTCGCGCCCGGGGCGAGCCAGACGACGACGTTCGACACGGAGAACGTCTCTGCCGACCGGGTCACGTTCACGGCCACCTACACGGCCGCGGGCGACCAGCACACGACCCAGGAGACGGTCACCCTGCAGAACGTCAAGCAGGTCGACGGCGAGATTCGCCTGACCAGCGTCGAGACGACGCGCACCGGGTCGAGCGTCACTATCGAGGGTGACGCCGCGAACGTGGGGAGCACAGACACCGAGTCCGTCCTCGTCAGCATTCCCAACGAGAGCGGCGTACGCCCCGTGGCGCCGTCGGGCGAGTACTTCATCGGCGCCATCGAGGCCAGCGAGTTCGCCACGTTCGAACTGACCGGCGAGGTCGACGCAGGGACGTCGGCCGTCCCCGTCGATATCACCTACATCGTCGACGGCGAACGGGTGACGACGACCCAGGACGTGAACCTCGGGTCGGGCGGTGGGGCCGGCGCCGGCACCGCTGGGGACGGGCAAACTGGCGGCGACGCGCAGAACCCCGCCAGCGGGACCGGCGGGCCAGACGGACAGGCCGGGTCGGGCGGCCTCCCGCTGCTCCCCATCGGCGTCGTCCTCGTGGTCCTCACGGTGGCCGGCGTCGCGGTCTTCCTCTGGCGACGATGAACGTCATCGAACTCGAGGACGTCGTCAAGCGCTACCAGAGCGGCGAGGAGATCATCGAGGCGCTGAAAGGCGTCGATTTCCAGGCCGACCGCGGCGAGATGGTCACCGTGATCGGGCCCTCCGGCTCCGGGAAGAGCACAATGCTCAACATCATCGGCTTGCTGGACACGCCGACGGAGGGGACGGTCCGGCTCGACGGCCGGAACGTGACCGACTTCTCCGAGGACGAACTCACCGAGGAGCGACGGTCGGGGATCGGCTTCGTCTTCCAGGACTTTCACCTGCTGCCGATGCTCACCGCGACCGAGAACGTCGAACTCCCCTCGATGTGGGACACCAGCGTCGACCGGCACGAGCGGGCCATCGACCTGCTGGAGCGGGTCGGCCTGGGCGACCGGCTGGACCACACACCTAGCCAGCTCTCCGGCGGCCAGAAACAGCGCGTCGCCATCGCGCGAGCGCTCATCAACGAACCCGACATCCTGCTGGCCGACGAGCCGACGGGGAACCTCGACCAGGACACCGGCGAGACGATCCTCGAGGAGCTGACGCGACTGAAAGAGGAAGAGAACGTCGCCATCGTCGCGGTCACGCACGACGAGCAGATGCTCGAGTACACCGACAGCACGGTCCGGATCGTCGACGGCGTGATCCAGGAGGTGGCCCACGCGTGAGCGTCGCGGACCTCCTCTGGCGCTTCCCCAGTGCCCTGATGGCCTGGCGCAACCTCGGCCGGAACCGGGTCCGGACGGGACTGGCCGCGCTGGGTATCGTCATCGGCGTCATCGCCATCGCGTCGCTCGGGATGGCGGGCGCCGCGATCCAGCAGCAGGCGGCGACGGACCTGGGTGGCCTGGCGAGCGAGGTGACGGTCATCGCGGGTGAGGACAGCGAGCAGGACGGGCTGACCGACGACCAGGTCGCGGAGATGCGAGCCATCGCGGGCGACGCGCCCGTCGTCCCCCAGAAGTCCAACGCGACGAGACTGACTTCCCGGAGCGGCGAGGAGGTGTTCGTCAGCGTCACCGGGGTGGAGCAGGCGAGCGTGCTGTACAACGTCTCACAGGGGGACGCACCCGACCGGCTTGAGTCCGGTGCGCTGATCAGCGCCAGCACGGCCGAACAGCTCGAGCTCGAAATCGGCGACCCCGTCGAGTACGACGGGCGACTCTACCGGATCCGCGGGATCATCGAGTCCGACGGCGGGTTCGGGGGCGGCGGGAACGAACTCGTGTTGCCGCTGTCTGCGCTCTCGGACCAGGACTACTACGACTCGGTGACGATCGAGGCGGCGGACGGCGAGCAGGCCACGGCCATCTCGGAGGGCCTCGAAGCGCGGTTCAACGAGGGCGACGAGGAGGTGATCAGCGTCACTAACTTCGCGGGCGTCCAGGAGGATATCGACTCGTTCCTGAACACGCTCAACCTGGCGCTGCTGGGGATCGGGTCCATCTCGCTGGTCGTCGCGAGCGTCGCCATCCTGAACGTCATGCTGATGAGCACGATCGAGCGCCGCGGCGAAATCGGCGTCCTCCGGGCAGTCGGGATCCGTCGCGGCGAGGTCCTCCGGATGATCCTGACCGAGGCCGCCTTCCTGGGCGTCATCGGCGGACTCCTCGGTGCTCTCGTCTCGCTCGGCGTCGGCATGCTCATGTTCGACCTGATCGCGGGCGACGCGCTCCTCGTGTTCGGCTGGTCCAGTTTCCGATACCTCTTCTACGGCTTCGGGTTCGCGGTGTTCGCGAGCCTGCTGAGCGGCCTCTACCCGGCCTGGAAGGCGGCCAACGACCGCCCGGTCGACGCGCTCAGGGGCTGAGCGCCCGTCGCTGCTCGCGCTCCGGACGGTTGTGGGGCAGTGGTGGGGCGGTGGCGGAACGGGCCGCCCCAGCCGGCGACCACAGGTCTATCCGGCTCCGGCGCCAAAAGTGTAGAATGGCAGATAACAAATCGGGTCGAGACAAACAGGCCGACGACGAAGAACGGCGCCAGCGGGAACGTGCCATCGAAACCGAGCTGGAACGCGGCGACGAACCCGAGCCACCGGTCGACGAGGCGGTCCTCGACGACGTCGAATCGGACCTCGAGTCGGTGTCGTTCCCGGCGACGGGCGCGGACGTCGTCGCGGCCATCGGCGACCGCGAGGTAGACGCGGTCGACGAAAGCTACGAACTCGCGGAGCTGATCCCCGACTCGGACGCGGAGACGTTCGAGGCGCCCACCAACGTCCGGGTCCGGGTCCAGCGACCGACGGTCGCGACGGCCATGAAACGCGTCGTCGAGGCCACCGACCGACTGCCCAGCGCGGATCTGGGCCGGTCACAGCGCGACGCCTACGAGAAGACGTTCCGGGAACTCGCGGCCATCGACGCGGACGACGACGACGAGGGGATCCGGGTCATGGGCGACTGGATCGTCGAGCAGATCCGCGAGAAGGAGAAGCTTCCGGGCTCCCGGGCCGTCCGCCGCGAGGCGGCGAAGTTCTGCCGCGCGAACGGCTACGAGGTCCGGAACGACGAGTGGCTCGGCGTCTAGTCCGTCGGGCGGTCAGTCGAGCGCGGGCTGTTCGTTCGGGCTTTCGGGTCGGTCGGTGTCGGCGGACGCGACCGCGACCGTCCCGTAGCTGTACACGGTAACCTCGATTTCGCCGATGGAGAACGCGACCGTGACGTCCCCGTTCGTGCCACTCCGAACCCGGGTGAGCGAGTCGAGGGCGTCCGGGTCGACAGACTCGTAGAGCGGCGCGAATTCGGTCGGGCCACAGTCCCGTACCGCAGATAGCAACGCAGTGACTGCCGCACTCGCAGACGTACGGTTCTGGTCGAACTCCGCCCGGTACGTCCCAGAATCGCGGTCGAACGTCAGCGACTCCAGTTCGGTATTCGGATAGGTGGCGATCAAAGGAATCTACAGTAACTAGGGTCTGAACGCGGTTGATGAACTCCCCTGATTATACAGGAGGTTTTTACTAAAGGGCCGACGGTTCACCGGTCTACGAGTTGACCAGCGTCCTGCCGACGAGACGTCGGTGGCCACGCCGGAGCCGCGAGGAGAGCGATTGCTGGCTGATCCCGAGTTCCGACGCCATCTCGTCGAGCGTCGTCTCGCGGGGCGAATCGAAGTACCCGCGTTCGTACGCCAGCACCAGCGCCTCCCGCTGGGCGTCCGTCAGTTCGATGTCGTCGCCCTGGACCGAGAGCAGCGCGTGGACGGCGGTGATCTCGATGGGGATGTCGTGTTCCTGGCAGAGCGTCCGGAACTCGCTGATCGCCGCCCGATTCTCCCCGCGGACCTCGAAGTTCCAGCCATCGCTGGTCCCGACGCCCGAGAGAACGACGACGTTCGCCTCGGCGAGCGCGCTCAGAATGCCGAAGTACGACGACTCCCACTTCGCGCGCATGAGATATTCGCTATCGACGCTGTCGATACGTACGACCTCGACGACGCCATCGTGGGCTTCGAAGGCGGCCTCGACGTCGGCCGCGTCCGCACCACGGACCCAGAAGTACGGGATAATGTGGGTCTCGTGGGGGATGAGCCGCTCCAGTTCGACCGTCACCGTCGGCAGGTTCTCGAAGACCGTTCCCAGTGGGAACTCGTCGGCCGGGCTGGTGAACTCCAGTACGGTCGCCATGCGAGCGACTACGCCACGGACACCGATAACCCACGTGGCTGAGTCGCGTTCCCGGGCCACGGACCGCCAGACAGCGAATCGACGTGAACGACGCACACACCCCGTGTGCGAAATGAAACGAGGCTCCGTGAAACGGAGGATGAGGGATGGCGGAGCCCCGACTGGGCGAGGAGACGGGATGGACGAACGAAATGTGATACAAACAGTCGTTACAAATGGTCGTTTGTAACAACTGTTGCAAATAGCACGTTGTCGGTCACGTCGCGAGCGATGGACGTGATGCGACGGATCAGGGCCGTACGAAAACCGAGCCAGAAGAGGAAAACGAAGTCGAAGCATATTGACCGTGACGCAAACACGATCACTCCGAAGGGGCACGGCCTGGTTCCGGTAGCTGTTCTCCAGATGGCCGAGCTCGTCCCGACGGACGAACCGGCCTCCTCACATCGTTGCCCACTAGAGACGTCGAATTCGACAGCGACGAAACAGAGGCTCGTCTCGAGTGCGAAGAGACGGGTGCGGGAGAACACGACCTTTCCGTGGCCAATTCCGTGACCGGCGACGGCAGTGGGATTACTGGTCGACGTCGACGCGCGCGGGGTCGGGGTCCATCTTGAAGACGACGCTCGGTTCCCAGAGGAGCCGATGTTCCTTGTAGGTCCCCTTTCCCATGCCGCCGTGTTCCTGGTTCGACTCGGTGACTTCGAGGAAGGCGAGTTCGCTGAGGAGCCCGCGGACCGTGTCGGTCGTCAGGTCGTCCGTCCCTTCCGACTCGCAGACCTTCCGGTAGACGTCGTAGATGACGGTGGTCCGGAACCAGTCGCGGTCGTCGGGCGTCTTCGACGTGAGGTTGGCGAGCGCATAGAGGACGTACTTGCTGTGGGGCGGGAGCCCGGCGATGAGCTCTTTGAGACGCTCGACCTCGGCCTGTTCCTGGGCGAGTTCGAGGTGGTCCTCCCTGACCTCGCCGATCCCATTGTTCTTCGCGTAGTCGCCAGCGTGCCGAAGGAGACGGATCGCCTTCCGGGCGTCGCCGTGTCGCTGGGCCGCGAGCGCCGCCGTCTTCGGGATGACGCCCGGTTTCAGGATCCCTTCCTGGAACGCGTCCTTACGGTTCTCGAGAATCTGGCGTAACTGCTCGCCGTCGTAGGGGTCGAAGATGAACTCGTTGTGCCCGAGGCTGCTCTTGACTCGCTCGGTCATCTGCTCGCGGAAGTTGACCTTGTTCGAGATGGAGATGATACCGATGGGGACGTCGACTTTCCCGGCCTCGCGGGCGCGAGAGAGCAACATCAATACGTTGTCGTCGCCGAGGCGGTCTACCTCGTCGAGCGTAATCAGCGCGGCGTCGTACTCCATGTCCAGGATCTCCCAGAGGCGGTTGTAGTACTCGTTCGTCGAGATACCGCGCGTCGGCACCTTGACGCCGGTGCCCGGGCGGTTGATGCTGTCGGCGACCGTCTGTATGGTGTCCGCCTCCCCCTTGGATTGCGCGCAATCGACGGTGACGGTCGCGAGCCGGTTCCCACGCCGCTCTGCCTCGTCGCGAGCGCGTTCCATGACGTGGTTCGCGACCAGCGACTTCCCCGACCCGGTCTTCCCGTACAGGATGACGGAGTTCGGGGGGACGCCCGTCACGGCCGGACCGACCTCGTTGGCCAGCTCCCGGATGTGGTCGTCGCGACCGACGATCCGGTTCTGGTCCGGGACGTGGTCGATGTTCAGTAGCTCGCGGTTCGCGAAGATGTCGTTCCCCCCGCCGGCATCAACGTCGCTAAAGAGGTTGTCACCCCCGGTTCCCCCGTCGCTCCCCTCGTCCATACCATCACTATCCACGACCGTACTCAAAAACGTTGGCACTAGATTCCGAGTTAGATCCCCTCCCTCGCGCCGATCAACGGCCAGTACAGAAGCTTTGGGAGTAACTATGAATCCGGTCGACACCCCCCCAATTCCGAGTTAATGGCCGTGTGCGGGCGTCCCACGGTGAAATCGAGTTACCGGTGAAACGACTGGGAACCGAGCGACCACCTCAGCCGGACGCAGGCCGAGACCAGATGGAGCGAATCTGAGCGAATCGAACGACTGGTGGATGACCGGATCGCGCCCCCTCCCTCGCCGAATAGGCGACACACCCGATTCCGAGTTAGACATCGACCAATGGAACGGCTCTGAATAGGAGGGTGACGAGAGAGACACCTAATTCCGAGTTAGTGATCACGGGACGAGAAGCCGATCAGGGAGGATCGACTCCCTCAACACACCCGATTCCGAGTTAGTAGACCGGTCGACGTCGCGACATCCAAACGGTTGAGCCGCGACGAGTCCGGGCGTCCGGAAGATGGGAAATGCGATAACAGCCGTTTAAATTGGTTTCTCCGCCTGACTTGGATTTCAGAGGACGGTCTCTCGATGTGAAGAGGGTTCGGAGAGGGACACACACCTGATTCCGAGTTAGTTCGGTCGAGAGGGTAGAGTGGCGAAGTGAGTGGACAGAGTAGTAACGAAGAAAGGGAGAAATGAAGAAGTGAATACGCTACCAGAGACGGTCTAATCGTTCCTGGTCGTGTGGAACCTAGACCATCTCGCTCGTTCCGTTCTCCTTCTCTGTGGTTGCTTCTCTTTCGTCTCTATCTCTTCTCTTCTTCTAGACTATCCTATAAACTAGTAACTAGTATCGACACACCCGATTCCGAGTTAGTTCACACCGCTCCCGGCTTCTCTCCCTCGCTCGATCCCCGACTAACTCGGAATCAGGTGTGTGTGTTCCCGCCGACGTTTCACGTGTCGCGAAGGTTCCCCGAACGTTCGTGGGACGAAGTCTCTCAAGAATCTGGATGGCGCCGGTCACTCACAGTCGGTTCCCGAGCCAAGATGATCGTTCGAGAGACGTCTGCCAATCCCGTGAGATAATCTGGGATGGGACACCGTGTGCGATATGATTTCCGAAGGGATCTTTGAGTTTGCCATAGAGAGTGCCTGTTCTGGACGATTATCACGCATATCTCGATTGTAAAGATGAATCGGAAGTCGCCAAGGAAGGAATATAAAAACACACCCACACCCCGTGTGCGAAATGAAATGGGAAACAGCGGGGGAGGGTGATCAGACGGCCTCCGAACGTCTGGGCATCGGATTCGGTCGATGAACTCTGAAACAGGAAGGGATTGGAAAGGATCGCACAACTAGAACTCTAAATATGAGGAAAGTTTATTTAGGTGGGTAAGAAACAATATCCGTAGGACACCCCTCTCCCATGGTTGTGAATCAAGGGTCTGTTTTCTAGAAGGAAATCGGGAAAAGCTCCAAATCACTCGGAAGAGATGCTGCTTCTTAATTTCGCGATGGGTCGTTCCGAGTAATCGCACATCGCTCCGTTCGAACCACCACACCGCTCCGGCGATTTCATTTCGCACACGGGGTGTGTCCCCCTTCCCCCACCCCATCCCTCCCCGCCTCCCTCACTACTTCTCATTTGCTCTCCCTCGATCGGGTCACTCGCCCGGACAGCCCGAACTCGGTTTACTCTCCATTCCGACCGCGTTTTCTTCGACTGGGACCTCCGTCTCTACCCTTCTCCCACCCGTTATCGACGCATTTCATTTCGCACACGGGGAGTGGGTCGTCGACTCTCCGCCTCCCTCTCGTCGTCCGTCGAACCCGTCACGATTTCATTTCGCACACGGGGTGTGTCTCCCTGACGGCACCACACTCTCGAAACCAAATCCGACGGACCTGAACTCGTTCGCGGTGTCCTGTAAGAAATACTATACGCGGGATAGGGGCCCAGAGAAGGTGGATTCAGAAATATTTGTCATCGCACACGGTTGCCGTACTTTTTTATACTTTCCCCTACCATTACTCTCCAATGTCTGAGGGGGAGGAACAGGTCTCGGTCGACGACGACCAGCAGTCCATCCAGGAACGGCTCCAGGCCGGAACGCACAAGTCGGTGTTCCGGGACAAGAGCCTCGTCGAACCGGACACCATCATCGACGAGAACCGCATCGTCGGCCGGGACGACCAGCTCGACGACATCATCACCTACCTTCGCCCGTCGATCCAGGGGGACCGGCCGCCGAACATGCTCCTGTACGGCCCGTCGGGGACGGGGAAGTCGCTCATCATCAACGCCGTCTGCGAACAGATCGTCGAGATCTCCGACTCGAACGGCCAGCGCTTCGGCGTCGTCGAGATCAACTGCCAGACGATCAAATCCCACGACCGGGCGGTGTACAAGCTCGTGGAGACGGCCGCCGACAGCATCGGCATCGACCCCGGCGTCCCGCGCAAGGGCATCTCGACGGACGAGAAACTCGACCGGCTCTACGAGCTGATCAACGACAACTTCGACTCCGTCATCATCATCCTCGACGAGATCGACCTGCTCCACGGTCGGCGCCGCGGGACGAACGAGGAGCCGGCCTACTCCCGGCTCCTCTACCAGCTCTCGCGAGCGGAGAAACTCGGGAAAATCGAGGGCTGTGTCTCCGTCGCGGCGCTCACCAACGACCCCGGATTCATGGAGGACCTGGACGGACGTGCGGAGAGTTCGTTCAACCCCCAGGACGTGGCGTTCCCGGACTACGACGCCAACCAGCTCCGGTCTATCCTCCGGCGTCGGCGCGACGCGTTCCGCGAGGACGCGCTCGAGGAGGACGTCATCCCGCTCATCGCCGCGTTCGCGGCCCAGAGTCACGGCGACGCGCGGAAAGCCATCGACCTCTTCCGGAAGGCCGGGGAGATCGCGAACCGGAACGATGCCGACGTCGTCACCGAGCCCCACGCCCGGAACGCCCAGGAGGAGTTCGAGAAGGACCGCACGCTCACCCAGATCGAGGGGCTCTCGACCCAGAAGAAACTCTCGCTGTACGCGACGGCGTCGGTCCAGGTGTACGCGGACGAGGACATCGATTCCGTCCCCGGGACCGTCGGCTTCGCGGTGTACGAGTACCTCACGGACCTGCTCGACACCGACGAGAAGTCCCGCGACACCTACCTGCGGTACATGAACGAACTCGACACGTACGGCATGGTCACGTCCGAACGCCGGAGTCGCGGGTTCGGCCGCGGCGTCCACAAGGAGTACACGTTCACCGACGACCCGGACGTCGTCGCCGAAACCCTTCGCGAGGACTCGCGCCTCTCCGACCTGGAGACGGACGAGGACCTGGTCCGCTCCGTCGTCAACGCGCAGGTCGCAGATTTCCTCAGCAAGTGACTCCCGCTCTGTCGTGAGTGCTCTCCGGACGTGTCACCACGTGCACTGTCGGTCTGTCGCCAGGCATCTTGCCGATCTGTCGCTAGACATTTTGTCGGTCTGTGGCTAGGTGCATTGCGGACCCGTAGGACATCGTTTCTCCCATCGTAAACCACTCCTACTCAGCGTCTCGAATCGGAACTATCGATCTGTATGTCGGCAGTAAAACCGCTGTAACACTGCTTTTCAGGACATTTCATTTCGCACACGGGGGGTGGGTCCGGACGTGGGTCCGGCCCACCGGCAGACTCGTGTGACGACGTGCGAGTAGCGACCGAAGGGACGACCGGGATGCCGGTCCGAGACCACACGTCACCGGGACTAGCGTCTCTCTTCGAAGGTGATGTCGAGTGAACTGGAGAATCGAGGCGCGCTGCTCCCACCGGTCCGGGGGGACGGAGAGAGTGTCCTCCCGCGACGATGGCGTCGTCACAGTCCGTCGAACCGGTTGCGCTGGTGGCCTGAAGCCTGACGACGTCCGTCGTTAGTCCGGTGGCGGGTGGACAGCGGTCGCCCTGGGAAACAGCGGACCGTCCCCGAAGTGTGGTCGGACAGGATACGCTTCGTGGGTGGGCGCCGGGGTCCCACGTGCCCCCGGGTGAGACGGTCGACCGGCGTCCGACTGCGGTTGCCCCGCGAGGTCGGGATACGGTCGACTCTCGTGAGCGGGGCGAGGCGAGGCCGATGACGCTACTCGCCGGTCGAGGCCACGTAGGTCTGGTACGCGGCGAGGCCGAGATACCCGGCGACGACCACACCGAGGAGCACCTGGGTAAGTGCCGCGGTGAGGCCGGCGGCGAGCGAGATGGCGATGGCGCCGACCCCGAGCCCGGAGAGCCCGAGGTAGTACGTGTGCCAGCTCTGGTCGTCGGTCGTCACGGGGTCGAGGTACGGGTCGAGCTGGTCGACGTTGGCGCCGAGCTCGACGTAGCCCCGGTCCTGATTGAAGTTCACGATGTCCATGTCGTCCATCTTGGGCAGATGGCACTGGTAGAGGCCGACGTAGACGCGCTTGCGCTGACTCGACGTCAGCGCCTGCGTCGTCGTGTCGTTCTCCAGGGCGGCGACGTGCTCGGCGAGGTCGCTGAGCGACGTGCGCTCGCTCTGTTCCTCGAGATACCGGATGACGTCGCGGCGACGGCGGTTCTTCAGGACCTCGAATATCAGGTCGAGGGACAGCTCTTCGGGTTCGGCGGGTGCTGTCGTCTCCGCCTGTTCGCTCTCGTTCTCTGCGCTCTCTGAGTCGACGTCGTATTCCTGGCTTCGTTGTGGTGCTGTGTTCTGTGCGCTCATTTTGTGACCCCCTCACGGCCGCACGATGTGTGACCGTCAGTTCGTGTTTCGGCGTTACACGCCGAGAGTAGTTCGTGCCATCGGTGCGACGCACACCGGGCCGTTCCGATTCCGGATGATCTCTCTCCGATTTGCCCACCGGGGCGAACCCCCGAGTGCGTCCAAGTTACCGAAGGTCAGACACTTAATGGTTTGTAATTTTAAGACTGGTATACATGTGTTACTCTCTACCCAACCCGTGGTAACCGGGCCCAAATACGGGGTAATGACGCATTACTATCCGGTAGACCGGGGGACGATGGCCCGTGCCCTCGGTTCCGCGGATCCGCGTCATCTGTCGAGTCGGTGACGACTCGTGCAGTGGACGAGCCGAGAACGGTCCCGAGGGACCGCGAAACTAATGATACGTTACTTCATGCCACGTCCGAGGGCGTAATGGGGCCGATCACGCGTCCCGGACTCCAGCGCGCGGCGCGTGTCGAGGATGGCTGCGTCGCCGAACGCCGCCGGATCCAGCGAACCGAACTCCTCGTGAGCTGTCAGGAGGACGACGGCGTCGAAGGCGTCCGTGTCGACGGCTTCGGTCGGCGCGAAGGTCCCTGGCCAGGAGGCGACGTCGTCGGCCTCCAGCATCGGGTCGGTCAGCGTAACGTCGGCCCCGAGCTCGACGAGGTGGCGCGCGACGGCCCGCGAGGGCGACTTGCGCGTCTCGGCGACGCCCGCGCGGTAGGTCGCGCCGAGCAAGAGGACGCTGGAATCCTCCAGAGCCTGACCCCGGTCCGCGAGCAACTGATCGACTTTCCGGACGACGAACTCCGACATCCGATCGTTGACGGCTCGCGCGGTCCGGACCAGCGGGAGGTCGTAGTCGACCTGCTCGGTGAGGAAGTACGGGTACACCGGGATGCAGTGGCCGCCGACGCCCGGCCCGGGCGTGTGAATGTCGCAGAACGGCTGGGTGTTCGCGACGTCGATGGCGTCAGTGACGTCGACTGAAAGGTCGTCGGTGAGCCGGCCGAGTTCGTTCGCCAGCGCGATGTTGACGTCGCGGTAGACGCCTTCGAACACCTTCACACACTCCGCCGTCGTCGCGTCGTTCGCCTCGATGACGTCATTGTCGGTGATCTGATCGTAGATCAGCGCGGCGACGCGCGTGCTCTCCTCGTCGACGCCGCCGACGACCTTCGGGTACGACCCCTTGATATCTTCGAGCGCCCGGCCGCTGGAGGTCCGTTCGGGACAGAAGGCGAGGCCGAACGACCCCTCCTCCAGCCCGCTCTCCTCGCACAGCAGGGGCAGGACGACGTCGCGGCACGTCCCCGGTGGAACCGTCGACTCGATGATCACGACGTCGCCCTCGCTCAGTCCCGCACCGATCGACTCGACTGCCGCCCGAAGTGTCGCCAGGTCGGGCTCGTTGTCGTCAGTGAGCAACGTCGGGACGATGACGACGTGGACGCTCGCCGCGGCCGCGGCGGCCGTCGGTTCGTGAGTCGCCGACAGCCCGCCCTCGCTCACCCGTTCTTCGACCAGTTCCGCGAGGTCGGGCTCGCCGTCGACGTGACAGCCGCCGGAATCGACGGTCTCGGCGACCGATTCGTCGACGTCGACGCCGACGACGTTGCCGGTCACCTCGGCGTAGACGCCGGCCAGCGGCAGTCCCATCTTGCCGAGGCCGTAGACGGCCACTGGCACCTCGCCGCTGACCAGCGCGACGCGCTGGCGCGCCTCGTCGATGCCGGCGTCGTAGAGACCCCGTTCAGACTGTCGTGACTTCACTCGGGTTCACCTCCGCTTCCCCGTGGACTCGGGAGGTTGCGACGTCGCTTATCTGTTCGGCGACCGAGAGCGCCCGGAGTCCGTCGGCGCCGGTCACCTCGGCCTCGTGGCCGTTCCGGGCCGCGTCGACGAACGACCGGAGTTCGCGCTTGAGCGGTTCGCCGCTGTCGACGGACGGGCGCTCGACGACGCTCTCGTGTCGGAACCGCACGTCGCCGTCGTCGGTCTCGTACTCCGGCGAGGAGTGGCGGTGTATCTCGACCGACTGGTCCATGTAGTCGACGTGGACTCGGCAGTCCCGGGCCGTGATCGACAGGTCGCGGATCTTCTCCTGGGTGACCCGGCTGGCGGTGAGCGAGCCGACGACGTCGCCCGAGAACTGTAACTGGGCGGCGACGTGATCCTTGCCGCGCGCGCTCATGGCGGAGACGGCCTCCAGGTCGCGTTCGACCAGCGAGAGGACCAGGTCGATGTCGTGGATCATCAGGTCCATCACGATGTCGTCGTTGCCGTCGCGGTCGACCGGCGGGCCCAGCCGACGGGCGGCGACGGCGATGACGTCCAGGTCGGGGATCAGGTCGGCGAGGACGTCGACGACCGGGTTGAACCGCTCGATGTGGCCGACCTGGAGCGTCAGGTCTCGGTCCCGGGCCATGCGGATCAGCTCCCGGCCCTTCTCGGCGTCCGTGACGAACGGCTTCTCGACGAGGACGGACACGTCCCGTTCCATGGCCGACGTGGCGACGTCGTGGTGGTAGCCCGTCGGGACGGAGATGGAGGTCACGTCCACGTTGTCGAGGAGCTCCTCGGTCGGGACGGCCTCGGTTCCGTAGGTGTTCGCAGTCGATTCCGCACGCGAGGCGTCTGCGTCGGCGACGCCGACGAGTTCGACGTTCGGCAGTTCGTTGTAGACCCGTGCGTGGTGGCTTCCCATGGAGCCGACGCCGACGACGCCAGCCCGCAGTATATCTCTGTCAGTCATGTGAGTACTCGGCGAGTGCAGTTGCGACGGCGGTCCGGTCGCGGTCGGTGAGGGTCGGGTGGACGGGGATCGAGAGGACGTCCTCGGTCGCCTGCTCGGCGTTGGGCGCGCTGTGCTCGACGTCGTCGTAGGCGGGCTGTTCGTGGATGGGCGTCGGGTAGTACACCGCCGAGTCGACGCCGTACTCGCTCAGGTGCGCCTGAACGTCGTCGCGGTCCTCGGCCCGGATGGTGTACTGGTGGTAGGCGTGGCGATAGCCGTCCGGCTCGGCCGGCGCCCGGATCGGGCTGTCGCGCAGGGCGTCCGCGTACCGGGCGGCGTTCTCCCGGCGCGCCTGGACGTATCCGGTGAGCTTCTGGAGCTGGACGCGGCCGATGGCCGCCGCCAGGTCGGTCATGCGGAAGTTGTGGCCGACGCGCTGGTGGCGGTTCTCGTCGTCCCGACCGTGGTTGATGAACGCGGCCGCGCGCTCGGCCACGTCCGCGCGGTCGGTGGTGATCATCCCGCCCTCGCCCGTGGTCATGTTTTTCGTCGGGTAAAAGGAGAAACACGCCACGTCGCCGAGCGAGCCGACCCGGTCGCCGTCGAACTCGGCCCCGTGGGCCTGGGCGGCGTCCTCGATCAGCGGGACGTCGTAGCGGTCGGCGACCTCCCGGAGGCGGTCCATCGGTGCGGGGAGCCCGTACAGATGGACGGCGAGGATGGCGTCGACGTCGCCGTCGAGCGACCGGATCTTCGCCTCGACCGCGCTCGGGTCGAGGTTGTACGTCGACGGGTTGACGTCGGCGAAGGCTGGTTCAGCCCCGGCGAGGCGAATCGCGTTCGCCGTCGCAATGAACGACAGCGGCGTGGTGAGGACTGTGTCCCCCTCGCCGAGGTCGAGGGCTTCCAGCGCGGTGTGAAGCGCCGTCGTCCCGTTGCTCGTCGCGACCCCGTGGTCGACGCCGCAGTAGCTGGCGAACTCTGCTTCGAACGACTGGACCGTCTCGCCGGCGCTGAGCTGGCCCGACGCGAGCACGTCGCGGACGCCGGCCATCTCGCGTTCGCCGACGTCCGGGTCGGCGATAGCGACCGTCGGCCGGAGGTCCTGCGAGGTGGTCACGTCCGCCCACCTCCGGGCGGGAAAGCGGTCCGGCAGGGACCCGTACGGCGGCCCGTAAATCCGGGATTACGCCGCCGAGCTGGCCGTCTATCGTCGGCGACAGTGGAAATCACTGCGACTGTAGTGCGTTCCGTCACAGTCACAGCTATCGATCAAATGACGTTTTGTTATGTGCGCGTTTTCGCCGGTAAAGCGCAGCTTCGGGGGATACGGCAGTCTTACCCTTCGAACCGGGGAAATAAGTGTAACTTGAACAGCCGCCCCATTCCCGCCGCAGGCGCCTCCTGCGACCGATCGAATGCGGTCCCTTTACTGATTGATTGTTGATAAGCTGGTTGTAACAAAGGGGTGGACACTTGTTTCGTCGGTGTGGTCATCGCTTCGCCTACTGACTGCCCGCAACCAGCGTACTCCCGGTGAAAACCACTCGTAGGTCCTGATGTCGTCAAAACACCCAGACATCTCACAAAGTGACGTGTTCGACGTCTTGAGCAATCCGAGACGTCGGTTCGTCCTGTACTATCTCCGTGAGATCGACGATACAGTCGAACTGAACGAGCTGGCCAAGGCGATCGCTGCGTGGGAGAACGACACCGACGAATCGGAACTCACAGACCAGGATCGAAAGCGAGTGTACGTCTCACTGTATCAGACCCACATCCCGAAACTCACCGACGTCGGGCTCGTGGAGTACGACCAGGACAGCGGCACCGTCCACCTCACGGACCGAACGTCGGTCATCGACGACTATCTCACCGACAGCGATTCGTCGATTCCGTGGCACTACCTCTACCTGGGACTGTCGGCCGTGGGCGCGCTCGCGTTCGTACTCGCGTGGCTCGAGGTCGGCCTGTTCGGGGCCATCCCGCTCCTGGCGGTCGGTGGCCTCCTCGTGGCGAGTTTTCTGGTTCTCTCGGTGGCACACTACGTCTCGACCGCTCGCCAGCACATTGAGATGCCGCCGGAGTGACCGGTGGTTCCCCGTCCGCACGGACAAACGCCCGCTTACTGTCAACTCGAAACACAGAAACGACGAAATGACTAAACACGACACTCTCGAACCACGGGACGGAGACCGACCGATAGCAGGTGCCCCCCGCAGCGAGCGGGCCAGCGTCCGGCGCTGCTGTCGGGGAGGATCTAGATACTGACATGGTCGCGACTGAATGGGACGACGTGAGCTACGTCATCAGCTCTCGGTACAGGATCGCAACGCTTCGGCGTCTCTCCGACGGCCCGGCGACGCCCTCGCGGATCGCGGACGACACCGGACTGAGCGTCGCGCACGTCTCGCGCGCGCTCCAGGAACTACGGGACCACGAGCTCGTCGAGCTACTGGTCTCGGAAGACAGGAAGAAGGGACGCGTCTACGGCATCACCGACCGGGGCAATCAGGTATGGGAGACGATCGAGACCGAGAACATGACCTGATCGTCGGTCGTACCGACGCAACTGCCGGTCGTCACTTGTCCCGACGCGCGCCCTCGGCACCGTCTCTGTTCTCCGGGAGCGCCTCGCCACCGTCCGGGAGCAACTGCTCGGGACAGCGCTGATGCTTCGGTGTCTCCGCGAACTCCGCGATACGCTGCCATTCGCTTTCCGTCAATCGACCGTTCATGAACACCCGATCAGAGGCGTCTCGGGCCGAAAGTAATGTCCTGCTTAGCGAGTGGGTGCAGATCGGTAGCCAATCGGACCTGCAGTCAAGTATCGATTACTCGGCGTCGACGGGATCGACCAGCACGTCCTCGTTTCCGGTGACCGTGATCGTGAATCCCTCGTGACGGAACGTCACGTAGGCGTTCTCCGCTGCTCGGCCGTCGAAGAGCGCGTCTAACGCCTCCGGGTCGACGGACTCGGCCAGCGGCCGGAGCTCCTCGATCGCTTTGTCGCTCTCTTCGGCCAGTCGATACGCCACGCGCGTACTGGGTGGGTTCGAACGGGTCTCGCTCGCATTTGTTGCCACCCCTTCCCCACCATCGGTACTGGGATAGGTCATATCCACTCGATCATTCGTTTACCTATATGTGTTTGTTGGTCGTTCGAATCGGTCCGCTCCGCGTCCGGCGAACTCGATCCGGTGGCTCCCGGCAGTAGCGACCTCCTTACCGAACGAACTGTCGGGTCATTTATCAGGGAACGCGTTCAGGGACCGGCGAGTCGTCGCCTCGGCGAGTGGGGCACGCGTTACGCGGACGGCCGCTCCGGCGACTGAGGGTGACCGAGCCAGTCCGACCGGCGATTCGGTGTCGACGGCCAGGCGTGTTCGGTCCTTCGTCCCATCCCGAAGCGGCGCGCACCTGGATCGAACGTGTTTAGCAGAACAGCAGCTACGCGAGGGTCGTCGCGAGCCCGTCACGGAGCGAGACGGTCGGTTCGAACTCGAGTTCTTCCCTGGCCTTCGAGACGTCGGCGCGACTGCGCTGGATGTCGTTAGGCCGTGGGTCGACGTGCTCGATGGGGACGTCCGCATCGACGACGTCGCGGACGATTTCGGCCAATTCGCGGACCGTGACGCTCGATCCGGTGCCGACGTTGTACGCGCTGCCCCGTGCTGCCTTCGTCGCCGCCAGCCGGTTGGCCCGGACCACGTCGTCGACGTGGACGAAGTCCCGGGTCTGGTCGCCGTCGCCCTCGACGGTGATCGGGTCGCCGGCGCGGGCCTGGTCGAGAAAGACGCTGATGACGCCGCTGTACTGGCCGGTCTGGCGCGGCCCGTAGATGTTGAAATACCGGAGCGCGACGGTCTCCAGTCCGTACTGCTTCGCGTACACGCGCGCGTACTCGTCGTTGGTGAGCTTCTCGACACCGTACGGCGAGGTGGGCTGCTTTGGGGCCGATTCCGAGACGGGAACCGTCTTCGGGTGACCGTAGATGGCCGCGCTCGACGCCAGCACCACGCGACTGTCTGTCTGGCGGGCGACGTCGAGCAACTGGAGCGTCGCCGTCCCGTTCACGCCGTGGCAGTCCATCGGCGCCTCGACGGAGGCGGGCACGGAGACCATCGCCGCCTCGTGGAAGACGACGTCCGCACCGTCCATCGCTTCGCGCACTGTTTCCCGGTCCCGGACGTCCCCTTCGATCAGTCTCGCGTGCGCGGGAACGTCCCCGGCGTCGCTGTTCGAGAGGTCGTCGAGGACGCGCACCTCGGCCGCGTCGGTCAGGGATTCGGCGAGGTGGCTCCCGACGAACCCCGCGCCGCCGGTCACGAGCACCGTCTGCCCAGTCAGGTCGCCGTCGGTCATGTTGTCCCCGACGATTCGAGGAACGCGTAAAGTAATACCGCTACCAACAGGTTCCGCCGAAGGGAAGTCGGCACCTTCGGACAATATCGTCCGTGGCCGTTCCCGTTATCGACTCGAGGATTGACGAGTTGCGTCCACTGTCCTTCAGTTACTTCGAAACCAATTCTCGCTGACAGGCACTCCCTGTCACCCACTCCTCCCTGGTTCCAGATCGCCCTCGTTTACCGGCAACATACTCCGATCCCGTTCAGCGACGCCTAAAACCGGCGGCTCTGGGGTACTCGCTCTATAACAAACCGTCCGCGAGTGGCCGGTATAGTCGATGACGGAATCGGTTGCGTTTACAGATATCAAAGTGGACGACGAGATGGTCTCTCGCGTCGAGGAGGCCCTCCGCTCGGGGCGATTCGTCAAGGGGCCACTCGTCGAACAGTTCGAAGCGGCGTTTGCGGACGCGTGCGACGCCGAGCACGCCGTCGCTGTCAACAGCGGGACGGACGCCATCTACCTGGCGCTGAAGTCGGTCGGCGTCGGCGAGGGCGACCAGGTCATCGTCCCGGCCCACACTTTCTTCGCGAGCGCGAGCCCGATACTCGAACTCGGCGCCGAGCCGGTGTTCGTCGACGTCGACCCGCTGACGTACACCATCGACGTCGACCACCTCGGCCGGGCGGCCGAGCGGAGCGAAGACGCCGAGGCCATCGTCCCGGTGCACCTCTACGGCCACCCAGCGGACATGGACCAGATCCGGCGGATCGCGCGCCGGCACGACCTGGCCGTCGTCGAGGACTCCTGTCAGGCCCACGGCGCGACATACGAGGGCCAGCCGACGGGGAGTCTGGGAGACGTGGGCTGTTTCAGCTTCTACCCGTCGAAGAACATGACCGTCGGCGGCGACGGCGGCATCATGACGACGGACGACGCCGAGATTGCCCGACGGGCCCGCCAGTACCGCAACCACGGGCGCAACGGCGACGGCGAGCACGTCCGCCTTGGGCTGAACCACCGGATGGACGACGTCAGCGCCGCGTTCGGCCTCGAACAGCTCTCGCACCTGGCCGACTGGAACGCCGGGCGCCAGCGGGCGGCCGAGCGCTACCGCGACCGCCTCGAATCGGTGACGGAGGTTCGCCTGCCCCACCAGCGGGGCGACGTGGAGCACGTCTACCACCTGTTCGTGATCCAGAGCGACGAGCGCGACGAACTCCAGGACCACCTCGAATCGCAGGGGATCGACACGGGCATCCACTACGAGACGCCGGTCCACCAGACCGAGGCAGTTCGGGCCGAGATGCCGTCGGTACCGACGCTGCCCCGCACCGAGCGACTCGTCGACCGCATCCTCTCGCTCCCGATGCATCCGCGCATCTCCGAGGCGGAGGTCGACCGCGTGTGCGACGAAATCGAGACCTTCTACGGTGAACGATGAACTACGGCGTCGTCGGCACGGGATACTGGGGGAAAAATCACGTCCGGGTCGCCGCGGAGCTGCGCGACCAGGGCCGCATCGACGACATCGTCCTCTGCGACGTCGACGAGGACCGCGTCTCGGAGATGGCCGAGACCTACGGCGTCGACTACGTCACCGACGTCGGGGATCTGGATGTCGACGCCGCGACGGTCGCGACGCCTTCAACTACCCACGAAGGCATCGCGACGGACCTGCTCTCGCGGGACACCGACCTGCTCGTCGAGAAGCCCCTCGCGCTGGACAGCGACGCCGCCTGGGCCATCGTCGACGCGGCCGAGCGCAACGACCGCTCACTCGGCGTCGGGCACATCTTCCGCTACCACCCCGCGCTGCGCGAACTTAAACGCCGCATCGACAGGGGAGAGCTCGGCCGGATCAAGTACCTCCACACCCGTCGGTACACCTTCCGCATCCCGCGGGCTACGACGGGCGTGCTCTACTCGCTGGCGGTCCACGACGTCGACACGTACAACTACCTGCTCGACGGCCTCCCGGAGTCGATCCACTGCAAGATGGACGACTTCGTCCGTGAGGGCATCGACGAGACGGCAACGCTGACGCTGGACTACGGCGACACGACGGGTGTCATCAACTCCTCGTGGCAGGTCCCCGCCTTCGGCAAGACCCGGGACCTCGTCGTCGTCGGCTCCAACCGCTCGGCGCGGCTGGACTACCTCGAGAACACCGAACTCGAAATCTTCGACGCGGAGGTGTACTCCGACCGCGACGGCCAGCTCACCTCCCGGAACGACGGTTCCATCGTCCACACCACGGAGAAGCGCGAGCCGCTGAAAGCCGAGATCGAGGCGTTCGTCGACGCGAGCCTGGAAGGCGAGGACCCGCCCGCCAGCGGCCGCATCGGCGCCCAGACGGTCGAACTGCTCGAACGCGCCGAGGAGTCCGCCGCGGAGGGGCGCGTCGTCCACCCGACCGACGTCGGCCGCGAGGAACAGCCGGCTGGCCGGTCCGCTGTCGCGGCTTCGGAAAGCACGGACTCGTAGTCCCCAACCTGTAATCGCCGTTTTTTGCTACGCAGTCAATGCGTCGACGACGTCGTCGACCGTGAACAACCGGAGGTTGTCCCGCTCGTCGGCCGCTTCCTCGACGGACTGCGTGAATCCGCTGCGGGAGAACAGTGCGTACCGTTCGGCCCTGTCCCGTCCACTGTCGGGACTCCATCGCAACTCGCCGACGTGGCCTTCGAGTTTCGAGAGCGCGTCGTATCCCAGTGGCGACTGCTGGAACTTGCACTCACCGACGATCAGCGTCTCACCAGTCGTCAGTCCTACGACGTCGACCTCGTGGTCGTTGTACCACCACTGCCCGGTGTCCGTAATTGTGTGATCCGGATAGAGCGTTCGGAGTGCGGAACAGCACAACACCTCGAACGAATGACTCACGAAGTCCGCGAGTTCCGGTTCCACAAGCACCTCGTAGGCCTCGTCGCCGAGTTCGTCGTAGCGGTCACCCGACCCGTACACGAAGCGGAACCAGAACCGGAAGAACGGGTCACGGATCCGATACCGGCTCCGTTTGCTCCGTTCTTTTCGTTCCGTGATCGGGACGTGTTGGTCGACTAACCGCAATCGAGAGAGCCGATCGAGGTATTTCGAGAGCTGATTGTACTCGATGCCAGTCGCGCCGGCAATTTCGTTTCGGCTCGTGTTCCCACCCGCGATCGCCTCCAGGATCGAAAAGTATCGAGTCGGTTCTGTGAGTTCCATTCGGAGCACGTAGTCCGGTTCGTCGTGGAGTGATCCGTGGCGGGAGAGTATCGTTCGCTGTACGTTGTCCCCGAGCGATGCGTCCGGAACGACCTCTTCTAAATAGTACGGTACTCCGCCGAAAACACCCCACGTGAAGACCTGATCGTCTGCGGGAACGTCCTCATCGAAGAACTGCATCGCAGCGTCGAACGGTAACTGCCTGATGTCCATCTTCAAGGAGGACCGGCCGTACAGCGGGCTATTTCCGAGGAGTGCCGCCTCTTCCATCATGCTGATCGACGACCCGACGAGGACGAACGTCGCCGAGGAGTCATCGAACTCGTGGTCGAACATCGCTTGTAGTACCGACGGAAGACTCTCGTCCTGTTCCACCAGATACGGGAATTCGTCGAGTACGACGATGGCGTCCTGGTCTGCGAGATAGCCCAGTACCGTCTCCCAGTCCTCTCGCAACCGTGTCACGCCTGGATACGTTTCCCCGGCGACGTCGACGAACTGCTGAAGTTGCAGAGAACTCGTCTTCTGGCGCGCTTGATAAACGACTGCATCGTCGTATCCATCGAGTGACTGGGTTACGAGTGCCGTCTTTCCCAGCCGCCGCCGCCCGAAGATGACTGCCAGTTCGGCATTTCCCGAGTCGTAGAGTTCCCCCAACCGAGAGAGCTCTTCCGTCCGGTTTACGAAGTCCGCCATACGAATCACACACCCTCATGACACATAACGGTTCCCAAAAACATACTTCGAAGTTTGATACTCTATAGTATGATACTCTGAAGTATTATAATGGCTGATCTACGAGCGTACGAATCACGAATCCGTCCACCGACACAGGGTTAGAGCAAGCTCTAGCGACATGTTAGAACGGGACTTCGAAGAGGATGAGGAGACAGATGATAAAAAGAAGTACGTCACCTACAGTTCAAACCGACAGATCACCGTCTGTAGGCGGCACAGAAGCTTGAATTGAGACTCTGGTACTTTCGCCAGAATTCACATTCCGGGACAGACGTCACTTTCTGATGCGCTTTTATATAAACTTTATATCGAAACGGGCTCCTTGTTTATAAGTAGACGAAGGGGTGTTTCCGCGAATACGCGGTGAAATCGAGGGAGACGTGAAAAGTGGCAGACGTAGGGCGGACCGAGGACGCTGCGTAACGTGCCTAGGGGCCTTCGTGAGTGTTGTTTCAGTCGCCCGCCGCGACCTCTTCGAGCACGTACTCGTAGTCCGACGCCGTGAGGTAGAGCTTCCGGCCGTCCTCCAGTTCGACCCACGCGGGCTCGAACGGCGGGAAGTCCAGCGCCCGGACCTTGTCGTACACCTCGTCCTGATGCTCGGGATCGGCCAGCGTCTCGGGGTCGATGGCCTTCTCGCCGTCGAGGCTGGCCTTGGTGTAGAAGTAGCGCTCGCCGGGATACTCGTCCTGGGGCGTGCCCATCTCCATAATCTCGTCGGAGACCATCGCGGGGAGCATCTCGTCGAACAGGTCGACCGACGCCCCTTCGATGCGTTCGTAGAGTTCGCGCGCCGTGTCGTCCTCGCCGATTTCGACGAAGTTCCGCGCGATGATGTCGCCGGCATCGACCTCCTCGGCCATGAAGTGCATCGTCGTCCCGTACTGCCAGTGGTCGTCGTCGCGGGCGTTCATGATGGCGTGGCTGATCACGTTCGACCCGCGGTAGCGGGGCAGTTCGGCCTGGTGAAGGTTGATCGAGGCCTTCTTGGGGTGGTTCAGCATCTCGGCGCCGAGGATGTTCGGGTAGTACACCGACAGCAGGTAGTCGACGTCCGTCTCCAGCACCTGGTCCGCCTCGTCGATGGTCACGACGTCGTGGCCCATCTCCGTCGCCAGGTCGTACAGCGACCCGTCCCACCAGTTGTCCTCGTCGGGGCCGTAGGTGACGACGAGTTCGATGTCGGTGTCGGGATGGTCCGTCGCGATTTCGAGACATTGCTCGCCGAGCGGGTGACTGCCCATGAACGCTATCGACGTCATCTGGTAGCCGATTGCCCTTCCGGAGAGTTTGTTATAGATGACCTGCGGAGCCGCGGTATCGGTTGTGGCGCCGTAACCGACCGGCTACCTTTCAAAAGCGAGAGAGTCCCACCGTTTACGGTGGGCGTGAATCGCGTCCACTCCTCTGAGAAAGCGTCGTGGAACTGCTCGTCCCGAGTCTCCACCGGTCACCACCCGTTTTACTTTCACTCCTGACGGGTGGAATTTACGTTCCGTCAGCTCGTCCCATGAGTTGGCAAATGAAGCGAACCAATACGTTCGCCGTACGACCACTCTCCGAGAGTGGAGAGCAACTGCTACGGGACCTGTTGGACGCTTCCGCCGCTCTCTGGAACGAGGTCAACTACGAACGCCTCATGCGGTACTGAGCGGAGCAAAGCTCCGCGATGTACGCAAATCTTCGATTTGCTTGACAACGACGAAGAAGGGTTCGAGGGCGACGTCTGGGATGCCGATACAGGCCGGCTCGAAGGTCAGTACAAAGGCGTTCTCGGTGCATCAACCGCTCAGCAGGTGATACGGAAGAACAGTGAAGCGTGGTGCGGGTTCTTCCGTCTGAAAGACCAGTATCACGATGAGTCGGACACGTCGGTCACGGAACACCCGGAACCGGCGGGATTCTGGGGGAACGAAGATGACGGACGAAACCTCCAGACTGTCATTCGCAACACGTCGTACACCGTCGAATGGGGCGAGCGCTCCCGGCTCGAGATACTGGTCGGGAGCAAGTTGAAAGACCGATACGACCACACCTGGTCGGAGTCACCACGCTCTCCCGAGAGGGCCCGTCCCAAAGAACAGCGTACAGACCCGAGTACCGTCCCCCGTGGCGGGAATGTTGCTTCCGGGGAGTCGTAGACCAGCTGAGACTCCCACGTCCGAGAGGAAACCCCGGCGTTCACGCCGGGGAGGATGTCATCGGTACTGTTCCACGTCCAGGTTCGGAACGGATTCGAAGTCCCCGTCGTTCGTTACCACGGTACCGCCGGCATCTCGGACGACGCCCGAAATCAGTACGTCGCCGAGATTGATCGGAGACCCAGCGTCGAGCAGTTCGGCCTCGACGAGCGCTGCTTCTCGTGCACCCGAGCGATCGAGACCGAGTGGTTCGACCCAGTCGAGGGAGTCTTCGACTCGTTCCACTGCTTCACGTCCCCCAGAACGGGCCGCGCCGCGGTATACTTCGTACAGCGAGAGTGCAGGCGCGAAAAACGGCGTATTCGGGTGGTCTTCGAGGTACGCCCCTGCGGCTTCGTGGCCATCGAGATAGTCGATCAGGAAGCTCGTTTCGAGACACTTCATGTGCGTTCCCTTAGCGCGTCGTCTAGGTCGTCGCGGGTTTCCTCGGCAGCGTCCCGGAACCCATCGACGTCGCTCATAGCGCCGAACCCTGCCATCACGTCACGTTCCCCACCGGTGAGTCGGAGGACGGTGTCCGTGAAACTCTCGTCTTCGCGTTTGTATTCGACGAGGCGTTCGTACGCTTCCTCCGTTATCGTGATGTTCTTGCTCGCCATCCGTGTACGTGTATGGGTACACGGGAAACTTAATCATTTGCTCCGTGTCTGATAGGGTATCTCGAGGAGCGAGCCTCCCTGCTGTACGTAACTACAGGTCGACGAGCTCGTCGACGAAGTCTTCGTCTAACTGCCGTTTCAGTACGCGGAAGTTGGCGCCCTTCTGGGCCCCGACGCGCGCTTCGAGCTGCTCGAAGCTGATCTCGTCGTCGTAGTAGGCCGCCGCGATCTCCTGGACGTGCTTCTCGTCCGAATCCATGTGTTCACGCCACCTCCGGTCGCGGCGCGTTCTCGTACTTGACCATCTTCTCGGGTTTGTCGGTGATGGTTTCGTACATCCGCTGGAGCGTCTCCTCGGCCTAGAGGAGGTTGTGGTCGTCGAGGAACCGCCGGCCCGCGTCGGTCAGCCGGTAGAACTTCCAGGGGTAGCCCTGGCGGCGCTCGTCGTCGAGGAGTTCGACGGCCGCCAGCACGCCGGCGTCGACCAGCTTCTGGACGTGCTTGTACACGGTGGCGTCGTTCAAACTGGGGTTCAGCTGTTCGAGTTCGTACATCGACGGCAGTCCCTCGAACTTCGTCTGAACCGTGGTCCATGACCGACGAGTCGTCGCCCGTCCCCGATGAGGTTCTCGCGAGCGCGACCGACTTGCTCGAAGCGGAGGAACTCACCCTCGCGGACAACGAGGAGGTCCTCAACGCGCTGAGTGAACTCACGCCCGTCTTCGAGAACGAGCGCTCCTACTTCGTCCTCGGGAACTACGACCGCGAGCCGATTCGGCGGCTGAACCTCGTCGTCGACCGGCTCAACCGTCGGCCGGACGCCTACGCCTTCCGCATGGTCGACGTCAAAGGTGAGTGGAACAATTCGATTCAAACATTCTGTCTCATCGCCGACCTGGTCACGGCCGTCGTCGGCGTCGCCGAGAAAGACCCGAGTGGCTTCCTCGTCGAGCAGGGCCTGCTCGCCGGCACCGAGGAGTACTTCTCGAAAAGTCACGTCCTCAAGCGAGAGTACCCCGGCGAAGAGAGCTCCTTCAGCTGGATGGAGACGGGCGTGTTCGACTTGCTTGCCGACGACGGCCGGCTGTACCGCTGGTGGACAGCGGACGATCTCGTCGAAGCAGTCGGGGAGCTCCCGTAGTACCCACTCCTCACGGTTGATTAACCCGTCCAGCTTCTAGTCCGACGCTTTCGAACGACTGGATACTGAGAGTATCCACGGCGAGCGAACGTATCCACCTAGCCCGCTCTTCTCACCGCGTGTCCTGCTCGGCGAAGGTCACCAGCCAGTCGTCCATCCGGCGGATGTTCCGCCCCTCGATTGACCAGGAGCCGTCCTTGGTCAACGGGTAGCTCGCCATGGCGCTCGGCGAGGACACCAGCGACAGCGGGAGGTTGGTGTCGGCGAGGAAGCCGAACGAGGACAGCAGGTCTGCGGGAATCGCGTGGCCGCTGAACGCGATGACGGCCGCGTCGCGGTTGCGGGCACAGATCCGTTCGAGGGCAGCTTCGAGCGCCGGGATACGGTCGGTGCCGGTCAACGGGGCGACGTCGACGATATTCACCATCTCCTGTCCGTTCCGGGTACCGGAGCCGACGACAACGCCGACGTCCGGCTCGGACAGTGTTCCCGACGAGCCAGCCAGTCCGGCGAGGTAGGTCCGGTAGGTCCACTTCGGGTTCCCGAACCGCCAGTCGTAGAACGCCGCCGAGCGCTCGGCGTGGAGTTCGTCGGGAACCGCTCGTTCGTAGAGGGTGGCCAGGACGTCGGCGGGCACGCCATCACACTCCTCGACGACGAGATCTGCCGGCGGCGACGGCGCCAGTTTCTCCCGGACGGTCAGGTAGGCGTCGAAGACCGGGTCCAGCAGGTCCAGGGCCTGGCCAGCCGGGGCCGGCAGGTCGTCGCCGACTATCCCGCGGGCGCGCTGGATCCGGTAGTAGGTCGGGACCCGGCCCACCTCGACCCAGCCGTGTTTCTTCCCGCCGGCGAGCGTCTTGTCGTTCGGGAAGTTGACGAACAGCTGCGATGACCGGTCGGCGTAGTGCTCCTTCATGACCTCGGTCATGCGGGAGAACAGCCCCTGTCGGCGGTGGTCGGGGTCGACCATGGTGTCGGCGGGCTGGAGGGCGTCGACGGCCCGGTCGCCGACGCGGATCCGCTGGGGGACGGCGGACTTGGCACCGACGACGCTGTCGCCGTCAGTCGCGACGACGATGGGGACGTGGTCGGCGAAGGGGTTGTCCGCGTACTTCCAGGCGAACCAGCGGTCGCCGCCGCCGCTGAGGACGCGGTTGTAGAGGGACAGGTACCCCTCGCGGTCGCCGGGTTCGAAGGGGCGAATCTCGTACTGGTCGCTGGCGCCGGTCGCCTGTCGCGTGGAGGGGCGCTGAGACATGGGAAGTTGCGAGTCGCAGGTGTCAGCATCGACGCCGGCAGCGGCTATTGTTATAATCGAGTTTCCGGCCGTTACTCGGGGACGGCAGCCGACTCGTTCGACTGTACCCGGCTCGCGACGTCCGCCATCGTCTCGACCCGGACCCGGTGCCGGTTGGCGTCGAGGTAGCGGAGAATCCGCTCGATGCGGCGCCGCTGGCGCGGACTGACCAGGTTGTTCGGGTGCAGCCACATGTGGTAGAGGCCGCCGGATTCGGCCGCGGCGTCGATGCCGAGACGGGCCTGGGCGACGACGGGGTCACCGACGGTCGCCTCGGCGATCTCGTGGTAGATCCCTTCGAACCCGAAGAGGTACTGCGAGGGCGGGACGTAGACGAGGCCGTACTCGTCGACCGTCGGCTCCGGGAGGTGGGGATCGTACGTGCCAAGCAGCGACTCGGCGGCCGTCCGGAGGGTGGACTCGTCGGGGGCGCGCCCGCCACGGTAGGCCTCCACGCCGTACTCGGCGAGCACGTCGCGGTGGCCGACCTGGTTGCGCGGGAAGACGAACGAGGTGAATTCGAGGCCGGCGTCGGCAAACGCTGTCCGGGAGTGTTCCAGTTCGGCCACGGCGACCTCTCGCGAGGTATCGCTGTCGCCGAACAAAACGTGGCTGAACGTGTGACAGGCGATCTCGTGACCGACCGCCGAATCGACGACGCGGTCGACGAGGCCGTCGGCGAACCGCAGGTCGCGCCGTCCCGCCCCGTCCCAGGCGAACCACTCCTCGCCTGCGGGGTGGTCCGCGTGGGTGCCGTCGCAGTCCTCGAGCAGCAGGTGACCGACGATGGCCCACGTCGCGGGGACGTCGTACTCGTCGAGGAGATTGGCCAGCACCAGCCACCCCTCGCGACTCCGCTCGATACGTTCCCGGGGCGGCGATTCGAGGTCGTGGAAGCCCCAGCCGAGTTCGGCGTCGATAGAGATGACGACCGACCCTCGCTGATCGGTTCCGTCGCCGTGCATGTTCTCACGGACTGGTTCTCGCCACTTAGTAAAACACTCACAGCGGCTGGGAGACCGGGACGTAGCCCGTCGGTACTCCGGACGTCGTCCGACGCCGCTAGCCCAGGAACGTTCGGATTTCGGCGGGGTCGAGCAGCCCGCTCAGGACGACGAGGACGGCCCAGACCGCCCCGCCCAGCAGGATGGCGCCGGCCAGCGTCACCAGGCTGGTGACGTAGGGGAGCGCGAGCACGACGCCGCCAGCCATCACCGACGTGACCGCGAGGATGTGGGCGATCCGTCTGGCCAGGAATCCGAGGCGGAGCGAGAACTCCCGGTGGATGTAGTAGACGTTTACGATTGTATACAGCGTATACGTCGTCACGGTTGCCAGCCCGGCACCGACGGCGCCGTACTGGGGGATCAAGAGGACGTTCAGGCCCACGTTGCCGAGCGCGGTCGTCGTCCGCGCGATGGCACGGATCCGGGCCAGGCCGAGGTAGTCCAGCCCGCTGCCGGTGATCTTGTGGACGGCCCGGACGAGGATGAACAGCGAGAACAACTGGACGACGGGGACGGCTCCCAGGTAATCCTCGGTGAACACGTACCGGATCGCCGGCTCGGCGACGAGGACGAGGCCGACGCCCGCCGGGATGTACAGCAGGAGGACGTTCTCCAGGGATCGTTCGTAGAGACGCGCGCCGCGCGAGGACTGGTCGGCGGCCTTCTGCTCGCCCAGCGCGGGCGTGATGGTGTAGCCGACCGACTGGGCCGGGACGATGCAGACGTCTGCGATCTGGCGGGCGACCGTGTAGAACCCGACCGCGACGGGGCCGGCGAGGACGCCCAGCAGGAGGCTGTCGACCCGGCTGTCGAGGACGACGCCGGCCCGGGTCGCCGCCGTCGGGATGCTGTACTCGAGGACCCGTCGCAGGAGTCCCTCCTCCGGTTCGACCGCTCGGTCGTACCGACGGTAGAACTTCGTGTACAGGATTCCGAGGCCGAGGAGACTGGACAGCACGTACGCGGCGACGTACCCTGCGAGCGCCCCGAGCGCGCCGTAGCCCGCGAGGACGAAGCCGGTCGCGAGGACGAGTCTGGCCACGCCGTTGGTGGCGCTGACGACGGCGCTGTAGGTGACGCGGTTGAACCCCTGGAACAGCGTCTTCACGTACGTCTGGAGGGACTTCGCGGCGACGTGGACGGCGCCGATCAGGAGGAACGGTTCGAGCGCGGGTTCGCCCAGCAGGTCAGCGATGAGACCGCGGCCGCCGACCAGGACGAGCGCGACGAGCCCGCTCAGGACCAGCAGGACCAGCAGCGATCGCTCGATCAGGTACGGTATCTGGCGCTCGTCCGTCTCGGCGTACTCGGTGACGTAGCGGGCGGTCGCCTTGGGGATGCCCAGCGCCGAGAACAGGAGCGCGATCCCGAGGATCGACAGCGCGAAGTAGAGCTGGCCGTACTCGCCGGGTTCCAGCAGGTATCGCGTGAGGACGATCAGCAGGGCGGAGTTGGTCGCGATGTAGACGACCCGGGCGATCAGCGACGCCTTGACGCCGCGAGCGACCCGCTCGGAGAGACTCACGCTCCTCCCTCACAGGTCATGTCGTGCACGTGGATCCTTCGGGGGCGACGACGTACAGTCGGAAGTCACCGTTCGACTGGACCCGGTGGATGCGGCGGTCGGTCTCCATCTGCTGGAATCCTGCCTCGCTGTAGCGGAACCCGTCGTAGAGGCCGACCTCCCGCTGGTAGTCGGACTGCTCGAGGGCGACGTACCGACACTGGGAGTAGAAGTCGGTCATGTTGTTCCCCCACACCCCGAACGGTATCATCTCGTCTTTCCCCTCGAAGGTCGTCCCGTCGGCGGCCGTGTTCGTCCCGGTCGTGCCGTGATACGCGTCGACGTAGCGGCGCGGGCCGCCGCGGACGCCGGTGTGCAACACCTCCGGATCGCGCTGTTCGAAGGAGGTCTCGTACCCCTCCATCGTCCGCTCGGTCACCTGGCTGGAGGGCTGGTAGATGTACGGCGAGGTGAACACCATCGCCAGCTGGGGGACCAGCAGGAGGGCGAACACCCCCACCGCCAGCGTCGTCCGCGTCGTCGGCGACCGTATCGGCAGGCCGAACGGAATCCCGTCGGCGAAGGCCACCGCGACGAAGATGGTGACGAACACCATGATGAACCCGAGGTAGCGGAACTGCTGGACGGAGAGGCTCGCGACCATGAACGCTGCAAACAGCACGAAGATGGGGCCGAACGCGACGGTGAGGTAGGTCAACAGCGCGTTGCGGTCCGGCGAGTCACCGAGTCGCCGGGTCAGCGTCGCGAGCATCACCAGACCCGCGATCAGGGAGAGGACGGCGCTGACGAGGAACATCTTGAGAAACAGCTCCTCGATGCCGCCGCCGAGGGTCGCCAGCGACGTCCCCTTGGCCTCGATGGTCCCGCCGGGGTCGGAACCGGACACCAGTAGCGTGACCAGCGTCCCGAGCGTGTCCTGGGCGCGGTCGAAGCGAGGCGTCCACAGCAGGAAGAACCCGCCGACGATGGCCGTCGGCACGACGATGGCCCGGTGGGCACTTATCGCCGTGGGCCCGACCCACCTGCGCGACGCACGGGCGAGCACCTGGAGGCCGAGGACGGTGCCCAGGATGGCGATGACGTTGGCGCCGACCTGCGGGTGATAGAGGATCGCCGCGATGCCGGCGATCCCGAGCAACACACCGAACGGCGTCAGGAGCGTCGTGTCGCCGAGGCGCGCCACCGAACCGTCGTCAGTGACGTACCGGAACAGGGCGTACAGCACCAGCGGCGAGAAGAAGATGGCCGCGGTCGTCGGGTACGCGACGACGTAGGTGTGGACGTTGTTGATCGGCAGGATCAACAGCGCGGCGAAACAGCCGGCGACGACGCCGTTCCGGCTCGTCGATATCCGTCCAACCACGAGCGTCACCGAGACGACGAACGTGGCGAACAGCAGCGGCGGGATTAGCATCAGCGACCGGCGGAGCGTGATACCGGTCGTCTGGGCGACGAAGACGGCCGTGCTCTCGATGCCGGGATAGAGGAACTCGACGGGGTTGAGCTGTTCGTCGGCGATGAGGCGCGCCCAGCCGAGGTAGGAGAGCGCGTCCCCGGCACCGAAGAAGTAGTAGCCTCGCAGGACCGGGAGCGCGACCACCGAGACGACGGCCATCGGCCCCAGGAGGAGGCCGAGCCGTCGCGGGACGCTCTTCGGCGGGGCGCTGAGCGCGACGATGGCCGCCGCGACGACGGCGACGACGACGCCGGCCCAGAAGGCCAGCGGCGTCGCCTCGTAGATGGACAGCTCGTACCCGTCGATGGGCGTCGAGCGCGCCGCCAGGATAGCTGCCGTCAGCGCGAGGAATCCGACCGCGAGGACGCCGGTGAACCGCCGTCGTCTCGACCGCGGGAGGCTAGTGCTCGTCATCTGGTTCGTTGCCGGCGATATCCCCAGCACGTCCATTGTTATGCTGTCGTTGCAGGATCGTATGAGCCCGTTTCCCCGCGCAGTCCCGCGGTGTGGCCCGCGGGAACGGTGCGTTCCCTCGCGTTCCGTCCCCGGTCCCCCGCGCAAGCGGTCAGTTTTCGACGATTCGCTCCGAATGGGACTCGCCGTCGCCGACTCCGTCGTCGTTGCGTCCGGGCCCCGGGACCTCCTGACCGAGCACCTCCGCGTACACGCCGTGGATCCGCTCGGCCATGCGCTCGGTGCTGAGGGGCCGGATCGCGTCTCGGCCGTCGGAGCGCTGGCCACGCCTGAGGACGGCCTCGACGGCGTCGGCCAGGCGGTCGTCGTCGGCGGCGACGTGGGAGTTCGCGACGCCGTCGAGGCGGGACCGGACGTCGCCGACGTCGGTGGCGACGACGGGGAGGTTGCAGGCCATCGCCTCCTTGACCGTGTTGGGCGACCCCTCGCGGTCGGAGGTCAGCAACAGGACGTCGGCGGCGTTGAACAGGGTCGGCATCAACTCGTGGGGGATGCCGCTGGCGATCTGGAGTTCGACCGGGCGGTCGGCGCGCTCGCGGACCCGCTCGACGACGCGCTCGGCCCGCGGATAGTTCTTGACTTCGCGTCCCTTCGGGTAGGGGAAGAGGACGTGGTGGGCGTCCGGGTCCCAGCCCATCTCGGCGCGCGCTTCCCGCTGTGGCATCGGCTCGAACCGGTCGAGATCGACGCCGTGGGGGATGACGTGACAGTCGCAGTCGAGTTCGTCGGCCATCTCCTCGGACATCACGATGACGGCGTCGCAGTGCCTGGCGCAGAACTTCGAGACGGAGCCGTAGGTGCCCATCAGGTCCGAGCCCCACAGCGAGAGGACCACGGGGAGGTTCGGTTGGGCGATGGCCGCCGGCGCGGTCAGCCCGTAGTTGGCGTGGACGAGGTCGTAGTCGTCGAAGGAGTGTCTGAGCACCGGCGGGTAGAACTTCACGTAGTCGACGACCGACCGGGAGGCCGAGCCCTCGGTGTCCTCGTCGGCGACGCCGTACTGGTGGTCGCCGGGAACCGCGAGCGTCGTGCTGTCGACGCCGCGGGCTTCCAGCATCGAGACCTGGGTCTTGTAGAACTGAGAGTCGGCGTTCGTGACGAGGTTCAGGACGCGCATCGGAGTCACCGTTTCAGCGTCTGGTACGTCGCCTTCGCGACGTCCATCCCCACCGAGTCCGACTCGACGACGTAGTAGGGGACCAGGTCGGCGGCGAACTTCGATTTGTACTCGCAAAGGCGTCTGGTGTTCGCCCCCATCAGGTCGTAGCCGGTGATGTGGTCGAGGTGAGGATCTTCGAGGATATCGGTGATGATCCGCCAGTGGAGCAGGCTGTTCACGCTCGTTCCCTCGTAGTCGGCCCGGGTCCCGCCCTGCCAGAAGTAGGCGTTGTCCGTCGAGTACAGCACCGTGATCCCGCTGAGAAACTCGCCTTCGGGGCCGCGGACGACGTAGACGCGGGCGTGTTCGTCGAGGGCGTCGACCAGGTCGCGGACGTACTCCCAGGACAGCGGGAAGCCCCGATCCTGTTCCTCGTAGCGGGCCTTCGTCTGCTCGTAGACGTCGCGGGCTCCGTGGAGGCCCTCGATCTCGACGGTGACGGGCAGGTCTTCGGCGTCTCGGATATCGCGCCGGAGGCCGCTGCTAAAGGAGGCGAGGACGTCGTCGGCGTCCCTGTCCGCGAGGTCGAGCACGTAGGTGAACTGCGTCGAGAGGTCGTACTCGGCCCACCGGTAGGGTCGCGGGTCGGGATAGTCGCTGTGACAGATCGCCCGGAACAGCGAGAGCGACCCGTCGATGTCCATCGCCGCGAGCACTTCCTCGGTGAAGTCGCGGTTGACGCTCTCGCGCTTGCGTTGTTTCGGGCTGGTCGGCATCACGACGGGGCCCAGGCGCGGCACGTTCATCGCCGGTGGCGGCGACGTGACCGTGGTCCCCACGAACTTCGACGATTTGAACACCGGCAACAGGCCGATCGGCTCGTCTCCTTTGAATCCCCCGTACAGCTCCAGGTCCCCGGTGGCGTGGTCGTCGAGGGTCGCCAGCGCCTCCGGGCGATGGAAGACCTCGATCCCGCTGTCCGGGAGCGCCTCGCGCCACTCCGACAGGTCGAGTTGTTCGATTCTCATTCGGCGTATGAGCGACGCCGTCCGGTTCGTCCTTTGTTATCAGCGCCCTACGACGACAGTCCGCTACTGGGTGGAACTGGCGTCGTGGTTATGGACCATTAACAGTGAAAAAAGCAGTCAGTCGGCCGACTGGCTGGCGCGCTCTTCGGCGACGGCCGCCGGCGAGGACTGCTGGTCGAGAGTCTCGTACAGCGTCCCCGGGGCGCCGACCCAGGCGCCCATCTCCAGGGCCCGCTCGACGATCCGTCGGTAGATGACGTCGTAGCCGGGGTAGTCGTCGCTGAAAAAGCGCGGGTGCCAGAGGACGGACATGACGGCGTCGTTGGCCGCGGCCTCGGTCAGCAACATCTCGCAGATTTGCCAGGCCTTCTCGAAGTCTGCCCCCGGGTCGGGCAGGGCACACTCCATCAGCGTCAGCGGGAAGACGACGAACTCGTCGTCGAAGGGCCGGTAGGGGTCGTAACCGTCGTGGAAGCCGTAGTCGCACGACGACCCCGGAGTCGCGTCGTACTGGAGGCCGGCGGCGCGCTGGTAGGTCCACGTCTCCGGTCGTTCGATGTTGAGGTAGTGCTGGCGGCCGCCGAGCACCTCGTGGCCGAGGACGTCCTCGAGGTGGCGCTTCTCGGCGGCGAGCATCTCGCGGTCGTCGTAGGACTCGTAGGAGCCGTGGAGGCCGACCTCCCAGCCCCGGTCGTCGATCTCGCGGATGAGCGAGATGATCGCCGGGCTCTCGATGTCGTACCGGCCGGCGTAGAGCTGCCAGGCCTCCCCGGAGAGCCAGTCGCGCGGCGAGCGGTCGGCGAACAGATCCTGCTCGTTGAGGAAGTAAAACGCCGAGGTAACGCCCAGTTCGGACTCGAGGTCGAGTATCTCCTGGAAGGTCCAGTAGGGGTTCGACCCGGGCAACAGGCCCCGGAGGTGGGAGGGATCCCGCTCCTGGAGCGCGTAGTACAGCGACTGGTAGGTCTTGTACGGCCGGTCGACGTCGTGGGTGAGACAGAGGGCAAATTCGTGGCCCTCGGGGACCCACTCGCTCTCACTCATCGCGACCCGCCTCCAGGACGACGTCGACGATGGTGTCGGTGACGTCGACGCTCTCGTCGATCAGTTCCTGCCGGCGCTCTTCCCAGCGAGCCTGCGTATCGGGGTCTTCGACGAGTTCTTTCGTCATCTCGACGGCCGCCTGCTCGTCGCCGAAGGAGTGCAGCAGGCCGTACTCCTCCTCCAGGGCGGTGACGTTCGAGACGTCCGCGCTGTCGGCGAAGGAGTTCGACCGGATGGCTGGCGTCCCGAGGATGCCAGCCTCCATCGCCATCGTCTGGGAGTCGCCGACGTAGCCGTTCGCGTAGTACAGCAGGTCGTGGATGGCAGCGGGGTCGACCGGGAGGCGGTACTCCTCGAACTCCGCAGGGAGCGGGTCCTCGCTGGTGATGTACACCTGCCCCCGCTCGTCGAGGTACTCGACGAGTTCGCGCTTGGCCGACCGCGAGAAGCCGGACTCGCCGACGTCGTGGTGGGCGCCCCAGGCGACAAAGCGCAGGACGTAGTACGGTTCGTCGACGGCGACACCGCGCTCGGTCAGGCACTCCGGATCCGGCTCGAACCGGTCCGGGTGGAGGTAGGCCAGTTCGTGGAACCCCTCGTAGGTGCGGTGATCACCGTTCAGCTCGTTCCGGAAGCAGGCGGGCGTGACGATGACGCTGGTGAAGGGATGCGTGACCGACCCCAGCGTCTCGACGGCCACCTCGTCGTCGTTGAAGATAACGCTCGGCGTGCCGGTGACGGCCGCGGCGTGGGCCGCGCCCGGGTTGAAGTGGCTCGCGATGACGTCGGCGTCGAACTGCCGGGCGTGCCAGGCGAGCTTGAGCTCCCGGACGAGCCACTCCTTGGCCAGGTCGAACGTCGTCGTCCCCTTCTTCGAGATGGGGACGTGGTCGATGCCGTAGGCGTCGAGTAGCTGGGTCGTCACCTCCTTCTCGCGGGAGGTGACGAGGGTGTCGTGGCCGCGTGCCTCGACCTCGTCGATGGCGTGTTTGAACAGGTGGACGTGCGCCGGGTGACCGACGTCGAAGTGAGCCTTCATGGTAGCAACTTGAGTCCGCGTTTAGCCGCGTTGACCGCCGCGTCTCTCGTCCGCTCCGCGACGAACTCGGGGTAGCTGTCCGCCCAGCGGTTGGGGTGTGCGTGCAGGCAGGCGCGGCTGACCCGCCGCTTGCGAAAGAGGTCGACCAGGTCGGCGGACCGGTCGGCCTGGACCGTCTTGAGCCGCTGGCCGACGACGTGGTCGTCGCCCTTCAGCGGGCAGTCCCGCCAGGTCCGCCCCGCGTCCGAGAAGTAGGTGACGTCCGCGAAGTCGACCGAGAGGTACGCCTCCCCGAGCAGGTCGTAGCGGTCGAAGTCGGGGTCGTCACCCCACATCTCGCGGTTGTCGTAGGAGGTCAGCGGGTTGCCGTGCATGCAGACGGTGTCGACGGTGGCGTACTCGCGCAGCTGTTCGAGGTTCCGTGCGAACGACCGCCTGGCCTCCTCGGGGTCGCCGTCTGCTCGGTCCAGGTCCTCGTAGTGGTAGCCGACCTCGTGGCCGAGCGTCTCGACGCGCCCGATGACGTGGGGGTCGAGCGTCCGGTCGATGGTCCGGAAGTAGTAGGTGGCCTCGATATCGCGCTCGGCCTCGATGCGGGCGAAGTCGAGCGCGTTGGCCGGTTTTCGGTCCACGTCGTGCCGGAGGATCAGGAAGCGCGGGGGCAGCGTCTCCCGGGCGAGGTACTCCCGGACCGTCAGGAACTCGTAACCGGCGTCGACGGCCGCGTCGAGCATCTTCGCGTAGGTCCGGTAGGTGAAGTCCCGCGTCATTCCTGCAGGTTCGTCGCGTCGAGTTCCGGTGGCAACGGGCGGTGCTCCGCCGGGACGCCGATGGCCAGCGTCTCCGGCGGGACGTCCTCCGTGACGACCGAGCCGGCGGCGACGAACGACCGCTCTCCCACTGACACGCCTGGCAGGATAGTCGCGTTCGCGCCGACGCTGACGTCGTCGCCGAGCGTCGGGCCCACGAGGTCGCAGTCCTGCCTGAGGGGATAGGGGTCGTTCGTCAGGACCGCGTTCGGCCCGAGGAACACCCGGTCGCCGACGTCGCTGTACGGCGGGACGTAGACGCCGGTCTGGAGGCTCGCGTCGTCGCCGATCTCGCAGCGGCCGTCGAGGACAGTCTTGGTTCCCAGGACGACGTCGTCGCCGACGACGGTCTGTTCGCGCACGACGACGTGGTGGCCCGTCTGCAGGCCGTCGCCGACGACGACGTCGGGGTAGATGATCGTCCCCGACCGGACGGTGGCGTCGTCGCCGATCCGTGGGGGCGCCCCGTCGCCGGAACCGGGGACGTCGACCGTGTCGTCGACGACGCAGCCGTCGCCGAGGCGCAGGTCGGTCATCGTCTCCCCCCGGTGTTCGTCGTCGCTGGCGCGACGTGCGTTCGCTGCCGACTGGTTTGATCTCTAACGTACATTGCTGTCAACTCCATACTGGCACCCCAGGGGTGCGTTGGTAGCAATACACCCACAGACTGGGCTTTGTTATGAGTGGCCTGACGATAGCCTGTCACGTTAGCCCCTCCCGATCGATACTGGAACACGTCAGTCAGCGGCCGGGGCCTGCTCCTGCAGGCGCTCTTCGGCCCGTTCGCGGTCTTCGGGGTAGCCGACGTCGATGCGCCAGCCGTCCATCCGGATGGCGTCGATGGTGCGCCCGCTCTTGAGCAGCAGGTCGACCGCGTCGGAGATCTCGTACTCGCCCCTGTCGGAGGGCTGGACCAGGTGACAGGCGTGGAAGATGGCCGGCGTGAACGTGTAGAAGCCGGTCATCACCAGGTTCGACGGCGGGTCCTCGGGCTTCTCCAGCACCTCGGTGATCTCGCCGTACTTGTTGGTGTCACAGACCCCGTAGCGGGAGGCTTCCTCGTAGGGAACCTCCTCGACGAGGAAGGCGGCGTCCGTTCGCTGTTCGCGCTGGCGCCGGACGACGTCCTCCAGGTTGGCGTCGAAGACGTTGTCGCCCAGCATCAGCATGAACTCCGAGTCGATGTCCTCCTCGACGGTGAGCAGCGCGTGGGCGAGGCCGGCCTGTTCGCGTTGGTGCGCGTACGTGATCGGTATCCCCTCGAACTCGTCGCCGTAGTGGCTGATGATGTCCTCTTTCCGGTAGCCCACGACGACGTGGAACTGGGTGGCGTCGAGTTCGGCGAGCTGTTCGAAGCAGTGGGTGAGGATGGGCTTGCCGTCGACCTCGACCATCCCCTTCGGCTTGTCGTCGGTCAGCGGGCGGAGGCGCGTCCCCTGGCCCGCCGCGAGAATGACCGCGTGCATGTGTCCCCTAGCTGTGTGATCTGTCACTATTGGTATGCGGGGGCTTCCGGGAGCGTCGGTGCGACCACCGGCGCTATAGCTGCTGGATACTCGGCGTCTCGACGGAGTGAACGGAGAGATAGAGAGCGGCAGTGGAGAGCCGCCGGGGGTCAGCGGGGGGTCGGAACGGTTGGCGTAGGGTGCAAGATTGGTTGACTCCGGTCGGTGTGGAGGGGGGTCGCAGCCAGCGTGGAGTCCACCGTCACAGCCAGGAGAGGGGGCCGTGGCGGTGCGAGCAGACCGCCCGTCGCGAGCCATGGCAATCCCGCGGCCGACGAGTGTCGGATCAGTGAGCCGTGCTCACCGGTCGGGCGTGCAGACCGCGTCGGCGTCCGCGATGATGAAGGCCTCGTCGTCGAGGTGGCTCTCCGCCGAGGGGAGGAACACGACGTGGGACTCCGTCGGCGATTCGACGACGGTGAGATCCTCGATGTCGTAGCCCAGATCCTGCTTGGGGTCCGGGTCTTCCGGGACGCGTTGCCAGTTGCTGGACATCGAACTCATTGGTGGACGATAGTGAAGGTCGCCTTGCCCCGGATGTCGATATCGGTGACCTCGCCGGTGAAGCCGAAAGCGTCGACGCCGTTGCCGACGACGCCGACGACCCGCTGGCCACTGACGCTGTCGGACAGTCGGTCCCAGGCGATGCCGTCGTCACGGACCTCCGAATACTTCTCGTCGCGCACGACGTCGCCGGAGACGGTGAACGTGTACCGGGCCGTCTCCTCGACGTCGCCGGTGCCGTCGATGACGAGGACCTTGTCGTAGTCGACCTCGCCGGAGGCGCCCGACCCGCCGTCGGTCGTCTCCGTTTCCGTTTCCGTTTCCGTTTCCGTTTCCGTTTCCGTTTTCGTTTCCGTCTCGGTCTCCGTCTCGACGTCGACGGGGACGAACTCGAGCTGGTCGATGTGGCCGGAGTCCTCGCCTGTCGTCTCGACGCGCATGACGTTCTCGCCCTCCGCGAGCGTCGCGGTGACCGCGAAGCGCTCCCAGGTGTTCCAGCCGCCGGTCGGCTCGAAGGTGATCTGGCTGGTCTCACCGTTGACGGTCAGGTCGGCCGTCCGGGCCGCGCTGTCGCCCTGCGAGTGGGTGAAGACGACGTCGTAGGTGCCGGCGGCCGCGACGTCGAGTGTCCACTCGACGGAACCGCCGTCACGCGGTTCGAGGTCGACGAAGCCGTCGCCGCTGTAGCCCTCGTGGACGGTTCGGACGCTGGAATCACCACCGAGCGTGCCCTTCTCGGCCTGGACGAGCGTCTGGCCGTCGACCGGGATGGCTTCGGACGAGCCGGAATCGGACGTCGCGGTCGCCGTCGCGGTGGCGGTGGCCGTCGCAGTCGCCGTGGCGGTCGACCCGTCGGAGCCGCCCGAGCCGCTGTCGCCGTTCTGGGGCGTCCAGATGGCGTAGTCTGTGTTCGGTGACTCGGCGTTCGAGCCGGTCACCGTCTCGAAGCTGCTCGGCGCGTCGTGGGTGCCGCTCCCGGTGAGGTGGATGTTCTCGCCGTCCCAGTTGCTGCCGGCGCCCCACTCGTCGACGAAGGTCGGGTTCGAGCTCTCGTTCTCGATGCGGAGGTTCCGCATCACGCCAGAGCCGCCCTCGCCCTTGTCGTCGAAGTTGATCGTCATCGTCCCCGGGTCGTGCCAGAGGAAGTCACAGTCCTCGATGAGGACGTCGTCGCCGGCGTCGTCGATCTTGATGCCGCGCTGGTTCCAGCCGACGTGGCTGGCGGCGGCCTTCTCGGTGGACTCGAAGTAACAGCGCCGTACCTCGCTGTTGTCGGGGGCCAGGCGCAGCGCGGACATCCCCGTATTGACGAAGTCGCAGTCCTCGACGACGACCTTGCCGTTGCCCTCGACGTAGGGGTCGGAGACGTACAGGGCGACGTTCCCGAAGTCGGAGAAGTAAGAGTGACGAACGGTGAGCGTGCCCGCGTGGTCGGTGCCCGCGTAGATGCCCGTCGTGTCGGAGCCGTCGACGGTGCCGTCGGGCATGTTGACGTTGACGATCTGGACCTCCGCGTCGGGGGCCGCGCCGACGCGCCAGCGAGACTGCTCCTCGCCGCACTTGCCCTTGACCGTGACGTTCTCGATGCGGACCGTCCCGGAGGAGGCCCAGAGGGTGGGTCGGATGACGGTGTCGGTGCTGGGGCGGTTGAACGTGACGCCCTCGGGCGAGCCGACGAGCGCGCAGTTGGACTTGTCGCCACCGATGCCGTCGCCGGTGTACTCGTACTCGCCGGCCGGGACGTGGACTTCGTTCCCGCTCACGAAGTGCTCCTCGAGGTAGGAGTCGATGTTGTCGCCGTTAGTGAGCCCCTTCTCAGCCAGGTCGACGGTCGTGGCGGCCGATCCGCGCTTGCCGACGGCGACAGTTCCGACCGCGGCCGTCGCGGCCAGGCCGACCGTCTTCATGAACGCGCGTCGATTTGTTTTGCTCGTGTCGGTCGTCTCCTCTTCCGCACTTCGTCGTGCCATACCCAGGTAGCTTGGACTTACCTCATTAACGCTTCTGACCAGAAGGGGCTACTCAGTCGGTAATAGAACCCTACTTGCGTCCAGGTACGTACCACTTGCAAGCGGGGTGCGTGGCACCGGTCGTTAATTCTCTCCTACGTAGCATAAATTCCGTGGCAGAATCCAGTCACGAATCGTCAGACGGAATCTCCGTGCTAGGATCGTATTACCGGATCGGAGCGGTCCGTATGGCAGCCGTAGCGCGGTTTCGACCCGGTTCTAACGGCTGCTTACCGGGGTCTGCAGGGTCGGAATGACGACCATAACAAACCGCTGGGGCCCGTCTGTCCAGAGAGATGCAGACGCTGTTACTGGGGCTGGATGGGACCTGCCGATCCATCCTCGCGCCGCTGTTCGAGGACGGGGTGATGCCGCGCGTCGAGGCGCTATTCGACGACGGGACGAGTGGGCCACTCACCTCGCAACTCCCGCCGTGGACGCCGAGCGCCTGGCCGTCGCTGTACACTGGTGTCAATCCGGGCAAGCACGGCGTCTTCGGCTTTCTCCGCTTCGACGGGTACGACTGGGACGTGGTGAACCGCTCTGACGTCCGGGAGTTCGCACTCTGGGAGCTACTCGACGAGCACGGGCTCACGAGCGTCGTCGTCAACGTCCCGGTCACCCATCCCGCGCGTGAGTTCGACGGTGCACTCCTGCCGGGCTACATCGCTCCTGCGGACCCGGCGTGCCATCCCGAGGGACTCCTCGCCGACGTCCAGGAGGCCATCGGCGACTACGACGTGTACAGTCCACTGGACAGACCGGGGGAGACGGACCTCAACGAGGCCGCCGCCCACGCGCGCAGTCGCGGCGAGGCCTTTCGCTACCTCGTCGACCGGTACGACCCCGACTTCGGTTTCCTGGAGTTCCAGCAGACCGACAGCGTGTTCCACGCGCGCCCGGGCGACGACGAGGCGGTCCGCCGGATATACGGCGCCGTCGACGACGCGGTCGGCCAGGTGCTCGACGACTGCGACCCCGACAACGTCGTCCTCGTCAGCGACCACGGGATGGGCGAGTACGACGGCTACGACATTCGACTGAACGAGTACCTCCGCGAGACCGGCTTCGTCGAATCGACGACGGAGGGGACGGGGATGCCGTCCTGGGACGCCATCGCGCGCAACCAGCTCCAGGACGGCGCGGAGGGCGGGGGGCAACCGTCGCCTGGCGCCGCCGAGCGCCTGGCTGCGACAGCCTCGCAACTGGGGCTAACCAGTCAGCGCATCCAGGCGGTCCTCGAACCGCTCGGCATCGCCGAGTTCGTCGCGCGCCACGCGCCCACCGACGCGGTGCGGGCCGGCACGGAACAGGTCGACTTCCACGCCTCGCGCGCGTTCGTCCGCGACCGGATCGAACTGGGCGTCCGGCTCAACGTCGCGGGCCGCGAACCCGACGGCGTCGTCCCGCCCGGGGACTACGACGACCACCGGGACGAGCTTATCGACGCGCTCAACTCTCTCGAAACGCCCGACGGGGAGCCCGCGTTCGAGGACGTCCTCCCTCGTGAGGATGTGTTCTCCGGTCCCTACGCCGAGCGCGCACCGGACGTCGTCACCGTCCCCAACTCCTTCGAGCACACGCTCAACGTCTCCCTGCTCGGCGAGGTGTTCGACGACGAGCCGTTCGAACCCTGGAACCACAAGCGCGACGGGATCGTCGCGGCCACCGGCGACGCCGTCGACGAGACCGCGTCGCTCGCAGACGCCCATCTCTTCGACGTCGCCCCGACGGTACTCACGACGCTCGGTATTCCGCGCAGCGACCGGATGGACGGCGAGCCCCTGCCCATCGTCGACGAGACGCCGGCGCGCCGCTATCCCGAGTTCGAGGCGAGAGAACGGACCGACACCGACGACGAGGCCGTCGAGGAGCGCCTCGCGCACCTGGGCTACCTCTCGGGGGAGTGAGGAAACGGCGGCAGAACAGCCGACTATTCTCGCTGACAGCTTCCGCCGCTGGCGGCCGCGTTCGCACCGAGACGGCTCGTCTGGAGCGCCTCGCGGGTGACGGTGGCGTCGTTGAGCACGACCGGCCTCCCCGTCACGCTGATCGAACTGTTCGAGAGCGTCGAGTCGCTGACGCGGGTACACTGGATGCCGTCGCGGGCGGAGCCGGTCTGGACGATGCAGGTGTTGTCGATGAGACAGCCCTCGCGTTCGAGCAGGCGGACGGCGGCGGTGTTCGCGGCCGACCCGGAGATGGTGACGTTCTCGACGCGGATGCGGTAGTCGTCGCTGTCGGCGTCGACGTCGTCCGGTCGGTCGGTCGGCGACTTCGCGAGGATGGCCGCGACGTCGTCCGCGTCGACGGTGACGTTCGTGTCGCGGATGGTCGCCCGGTCGAGCCAGCTCGACATGGTGATGGCGCCGTCGCTCCCGGTAACCTCCTCCATCTGGATGTCGCAGTTCTCGACCAAAACGTTCGAGCCCTCACGGAGCCGGATCCCGCGCATGTTGCCGAACCCCTTCGGGGCCCTGTCACAGCGGACGGTGACGCCGCGGACCTCGGCGGGACCGCTGACGCGGACATTTGAGACGTTGTTGTTCTCGTAGAGCCCGCCTTCGACGATGATCTTCCCCGTCGCCGAGGAGGCGTAGAGGCCGTTGTCCGGGAAGCCGCCGATGTGGCAGTCGACGAAACGCAACGTTCCGGTGTGTGATTCGCCGACGTAACAGCCCGTGATGGGATACTCGGCGGTGGCGCCGTCGGGCAGGTTCAGCCGCGTCACGACGCCGGTCCCCTGCGGGTCGGTGACGTCGAAGCGCATGACGTCCTGGTCGACGTCGACGGTGCCGGTGACGCTGACGTCCGTCACCGAGAGGCCGTCCGTGACGATGCCGTGGATGGGCCGGCCGCCCGTATTCGGCGCGCTGAAGTCGAACTCCAGGCCCTCGATGGTCAGGCCGGTCGCGGTGTCGGCGTTGCCGAGGACGAACAGGTAGTCGTCGAACCCCTCCTGGACGCGGAGCGTCGCGTCCCGGCCGACGACGCTGAGGTCGGTGAGGTCCCTGACGCGCCACTCCTGGGTGAGAAGGTACTCGCCGGGCGGGAAATAGAGCGTCTTCCCGTCGGCGACGACGTCCTCCAGAATGGGGACGATGGGCTCGTCGCCGTCGGGGCTGGCCCCCGCCTCGACGAGGTTGACCACGTTCTCGCCGCTGGGTGTCTCCGGCGGCGTTCCGGTCTCGTCGGGCCTGGGCGTCTCCGTCGCGTCGTCAGGTGACGGCGTCTCCGTCTCCGACGGCCCCGGGCCGGGGTCGAGCCAGGAACATCCCGCTATCGCGGCGAGGCCCGCAACGCCGCCGAGCCCTTTCAAATATCGACGCCGGGTTCGGTTGTCTTCAGTCACTTGTCCGTCACTCTAGTGGGACACCGGATTGTTATGATGACCCAAGAACCGCTGCAAACTACCAACCTGTTCAGTCCTGGTGGCCGATCTGGGTGCGCTGGTCGGTCTCCTCGACTACCGGTTGTTCGATGGAGTCCGGCTCCGGTTTCCACTCGGTCTGGCCGTCGAGGTGGTCGTCGTGTTCGTGGTCGATGGCCAGGATAGCGAACACCGCAGTCCCGAACAGCGTCGCCAGCATCCCGAGGCGCGACTCCCCGCCACCGAGGCCGGTGACACGCTTGAGGAGGCTGACGACGCCGGCGACACCGGCCAGCGCGGCGACACCGGCCAGGATTGCGACAGGATGACGCTCGCGGACGACGTATTTCGCCCAGAGGCGCCAGAGGGCGTTGCGCGCGAGCATGCCCGAGACCTTCGGAATGTACGTCCGGTAGTCGATGTGACTCTCTTCGTCGTCGTAGACGGCCTGGCGCGGGACGTCGACCACGCGCATGCCCGCGACGTTGAGCTTGACGAGGAGGTCGTTGCAGTAGCCGTAGAACTCGTACATCTCCTCGATCTCGACCTGTTCGAGCGCCTCGAGCGAGATGACCGTGTAGCCGTTCTGTGGGTCACCGACGTTCCAGTAGCCGCTGGCGATCTTCGTCAGGAGCGTCAGGATGCGGTTGCCGACGTACCGGAAACGGGGCATGTCGGCGTGGAACTGCTCGTCGAGCAACCGGTTGCCCTTGGCGTAGTCGGCCCGGCCCGTGGCGACGGGTTCGACGATCAGCTCCAGGGCCTCGGGGCGCATCTGGCCGTCGCCGCCCATCACGGCGGTGACGTCGATGGCGTCCTCGCGCGCCCGGAGGTAACCGGTCTTGATCGCGCCGCCGACGCCGCGGTTCTCCGCGTGCTGGATGGGCACGACGCGCTCCTCGAAGGGACTGTCCCGATCCATTCGGGCGTCGTTCACCCGCTCGGCTGCTTCCTGGATCGCCGCCCAGGTGTCGTCGGTCGAGCAGTCGTCGACGGGGTAGACGCGGTCGACGAAGTCGGGGACGGTCTCGACGACACCGGCGACGAAGTCCGCCTCGTTGTACGCCGGGATCACGACGGCGACGGTCTTATCGTTGTACATCGGACCCCCTGCGCGTGAACAGCGGTGTCTCCTGTGGCGCCTCGACCCTGCGTCTGTTCGGTCGCGTCATTGTTGTCTGTATGGCCGTGAGAGGTGGTTTGTTATGTATCGCCTGTGCGCCTGCGGCGGCCGTTCCCCAGTCATTCCGGGGCGGCGTGCCAGTCGCTACGGAAGTGTGTCAGCGGCGTCGCGGTCCGGTTCAGCACGTCCGCGCTCTCGACCGCGCCGACGTAGATGGTGTGGTCGCCGGTCTGGTGGCTGTCGTGGACCGAACAGTCGATGTAGGCCAGCGACTCCTCGAAAACGGGCGCGTCCGAGGCCGCCGTCCGGACCGGCTCGGCGACGAAGGGGTTCTCCGAGAGGTCGGAGACGTCCGCGAAATACCGGCCGAGACGGCGCTGGTCGGCGGTGAGGACGTTCAGACAGAACCCGTCGATAGAGGTCTCCTGGAGCAGTTCGTGGGCCTTCGTCCCGTTGGGGAGCGCGATGGAGACCAGCGGCGGCGACAGCGACACCATGTCGAAGGAGTTGACCGTCACCCCGTGCGGGCAGGCGGCCGGCGGCAACGTGACGACCGCCACCCCAGTCGGCACCATCCCCGCCGTTTCCTGGAACTTCGTCCGTTCGATGGGCATCTTGTCGACAGCGCGCGGGCTGTACCCTTTGTTATCCTTCTCGGGAGGGCCGGTAAGGTGGGTCTAGCCGCCTGGATCGCGCGACTGAAGCGAGCGGCATCGTCCACTCCTGACCGGGACGCCGGAGCCGTTCGCCGCTGACCGAGACGCCGGAGCCCTCCGCCGTGCGGGCGTACAATCCAGCTAACTATACCGCTCCGTCACCCAGGTGACGACGATGAGCACTCCCGACAGTAGCAGGGTGAGTAGTCGCCAGTAGCGATGTGGCCGTGGGACCACCTCGCCATCGGCTACCTCGTCGTCTCGCTGTGGCGCCGCGGCCGGAGCAGGCGCCCGCCGGGTGAAGCCGAGGCTATCGCGGCCGTCCTCGGCTCGCAGTTGCCCGACCTGATCGACAAACCGCTGGGGTGGCGGACGTCGCTGCTCCCCTCGGGCCACTCGATGGCCCACTCTCTGACCGTCGCCGTCCCCACGGCTGTCGTCGTCTACCTCCTCGCGCGCCGGTACGGTCGGGCGGACGTGGGTGCGGCGTTCTCGCTGGCGTACCTCGTCCACCTCCCGGCGGACGTCGTCTACCCGATGGTGCTGGGTCGCTCGCCGAACCTGGCCTTCCTCTTCTGGCCGTTCGTCGACATCCCGGCGTCCCAGACCGGCGCGTTCGCGGGCCGCGTGCTGGAACTCGTCGTTCAGTTCCTCGCCTTCCTCCGGACGCCCCAGGGGTTCACCTTCCTGCTGATCGAGCTATCGCTGCTCGGCGTCGCCCTCCTCCTGTGGCGCCGGGACGGCTGGCCGGGCGTCGCGTCGGTCGTTCGCACCGTCGACCCGCGGAGCGTATGACGCTGTCTGACTTTGTATACGAATGTGCCTGGTCCGGACAGCGGCGGCGGTATCTTGGGGTTATTAGACTCAATCACCACCATAACAATGGCCTCACGTGGCGCTGATGCCTACAATGTCACTTACGACTGCGGTAGTCGGTGGCGGGACTGTTTCAGACAGGCACCTCGACGGGCTGGCAAAGCTCGCGATGACCGACCTCGTCGCGGTCTGCGACGTCGACGAGGACACGGTCCGCGAGAAAGCCCGCGAGTACGACCTCAAGGCCTACACCGACGTCGAGGCGATGCTGGCGCGGGAGGACCTGGACTGGGTCCACCTCTGTACCCCCGTCCAGACGCACCTCGACCTGGCGACGACGATCGTCGAGGCGGGCGTCCCCGTCCAGATAGAGAAGCCGGTCACCGAGACGGTCGCCGAGGCCGAGGAGCTGGCCCGCGTCGCCGAGCGCCACGACGTGCCCGTCTCCGTGGTCCACAACCACAACTTCGACCCCGCGATGCGGAAGGCCCGGGCGGCCATCGAGCGGGGCGACATCGGACAGATCCGCTCGGTCGACATGCTGTACGCCGGCGAGACCTGGCCCGACGAGGTCAAGCGCGGCGCCTGGGCCCACGAACTCCCCGGCGGCGAGTTCGAGGAAGGGTTCCCCCATCCTATCTACATGCTGCTGAATCTCGGGGGGTATCCGAAGAGCGCCGACGACATCGACGCCAGCTCCCAGCGCCGGCGCGAGTACGACGGCGAGTTCGCCTACGACGGCGTCCAGTTCCAGTTCACGAGCGAGGACGACGTGCTCTGTAGCGGCACCATCGTCGCCAGCGAGATCCCCCACAAGACGCTCACGGTCCACGGCGACGACGGCAGCATCATCGTCGACGTCGTCTCCCAGACCGTCACGACGCTCGACCGGGACTACCAGTCCTCGCCGGTCATGCGCGCGATGAACAACGTCGACCACGTCGTCGACCGCGTCAGGGGAACGCTCGAAAACGTCTACGACGTCGTCGACCGCAAGCGCAACGACACCTGGGAGGTCGAGCGCGACGCCGTTCCGCACTACTACCAGTTCGACGCCGAGGCCGCCGCGCTCATCCAGGGCCGGGACCTGCCGTCGCCGCTGGAGGAGGCCCACTGGACCATCCAGATCATGGAGAAGATCCGCGAGAGCGCCCTGGAGGACCAGCCCAGGGTCGTCGCCCAGCAACCGATGGACCAGGACTGAGAGGGACTGACGGCGACGAGTACCAGCCGTAGGATCGCCTTTAACACGCGATTCGAATCCCTTGGCTGGGGTTACCGCTACATAACAAAGGCCTGTTCAGTGACAACTACTCGTTATCGCCCGATACGGCGTTCCCTCCATACAATGACACATTCGAAACTCGGTTCGCTGAGCGTCGTCTGCGTGCTACTGCTGGTGGTCGTCGCACCCGCGCTCACGTTCGCGAGCGCGCCCGCGGCGGCTGCGACCACCTCGGACACGGCCGACACCTACGTCGTCGAGCAGGGCGGCGAGTGCATTCCGCTCGAACCCCACGGCGACGGCACGGAGACCGTCGAGGAGTTTTACGACTACCGCACCGAATTCTCGTCCCCGTCCCACCCGGACTACTCGTCCCACGGGACCGACGACATCCAGGACAACCAGGTGAGCAAGGTGTTCGTCCACGAGGGGGCCGAGGGGACGAGCCTCGTCTTCCTCCACGACAAGCGGAGCGAGGACGGCGAGCCCCAGCCCTACGGAGGTACCATCACGATGCAACTCTCGGACCTACCCGAGGGCGAGTGGGCCGTACGGGACGACACCTACCAGAACGGGAGTCAGGACGACGACTGGGCGATCGGAGGGTCGTCCACAGCCGTCGACTGGAAGTGGCGCGATGACCGCTCCGACGGCGGCGCATACCGCGGCCTCCACAACATGGACGCCGAGGACGGGATAACTGTCGACCCCGCGTTCAACGAAGACGCCGACCACTGGGGCGACTGGCGCTGGTCCGGCGACGCCGACAACCGGACCGAGCGCTGGGTCGCCCGCTCCGCCGACGGCACCGAGGCCGAACTCGACATGAGCGAGCCCATCACCGTCCAGCGCGGTATCTGCGGCGAGGACGAAACGGCGCCCGAGGCGAACGCGGACGTCTCGCCGACGACCGTCGCGCCCAACGAGACGGTCACCTTCGACGCGAGCGGGTCGACGGACAACCTCGACGTCGAGGGCTACGAGTGGGACTTCGGCGACGGCAGCGAGCCCGTCACCGGCGAGACGGTCACGCACGCCTACGCCGAGAACGGGTCCTACGAGGCCACGTTGACCGTGACCGACGGCGCCAACAACACAGACACCGCCACCGTCCCGGTCACCGTCGAGTCGCCGGAGCCCGACGAAGCACCGACGGCCGTCCTCGACGCCCCCGAGTCGGTGACGGCCGGCGAGCCCGCGACGTTCGACGCGAGCGATTCGACCGACGACGAGGGCATCGTCGAGTACCAGTGGACAGTCGACGGGACGAGCGTCGACGCCGAGGGCCCGACGCTGGAACACAATTTCCCGGACGCCGGCAATCACACCGTCGGCGTGACGGTGGTCGACGAGAGCGACCAGACCAGTTCCACCACTGCCGAGGTGACCGTCGAGGCTGCGCCCGACGCGCCGCCGACGGCCGCGGCCAGCGCCGATCCGACGACGGTCGCACCCGGCGAGCCGGTGGCGTTCGATGGGACCGCCTCGACCGACGACGGCGAGATAACGGCCTACGAGTGGGCCTTCGGCGACGGGAACGGGAGCGACGGCGCCACGGCCTCGCACGCGTACGCGAGCGCGGGAGAGTACGAGGCGACCCTCACGGTGACCGACGATGCCGGGAACACGAACTTCACGACTGTCCCGGTCATCGTCGAGGCTGAAGAGACCGAAGCGCCCGACGAGGCGCCGACGGCTGCCCTCACTGCCCCGGAGTCTTCGGGAGTCGGCGAGACTGTCACGTTCGACGCTGGCGACTCGGCCGACGACAACGAGATCGTCGAGTACCAGTGGGAAATCGATGGGGCGCTCGTCGATGCGAGCGGCGAGACGCTCGAAGAGAGCTTCCTGGAGCCCGGCGACCACACCGCGACGGTGACGGTCGTGGACGCCACCGGACAGAACGACTCGGCGTCGGCGACCGTGACTGTCGAAGTACTCGACGAGGGGTCGGACGAGGAAGACGATACCAACGAATCCGACGACGCTGACGATTCGGACGACAGCGACTCGGACGATTCGGACGACGAGTCCAGCGACGACGACTCTGACGCTCCGAACAGCGGCGACGACAGCGACGATTCGGACGACGACAGTTCGAACAGCGGCAGTCCGAGCAGCGGGAGCCCCAGCAGCGGTGGGAGCTCCGGCGGCGCAGCGCTACCCGCCGACGAGTCGGCAACTGCGAGTATCTCCCAGACCGACGACGGCCGACTCGTCGTCACCGTCGAGAACGCCGCCGCGGGCGAGGCCGTCTCGGCGGACGTCCCCGGCGACGCGAACGCCACTGGTCTGCGCTCCGTCGAACTCGTCCCAGCCACCGACGCAGACGAATTGAACATTACGCTGTTCCCCAGCGACGACGTGAGCGCACCGACCGGAACCGACGCCGGGCTGTACGAGGTGCGCACCGAGAACGGCACCGACGTGGCGAACGTCACCTACCGGTTCGCGGTCGACCGCGCCGCCATCGGCGAGTCGGGCGAACTCAGGGTCCTGGCGAGTAACGGCTCAGGAGTGTCGACCATCGACCACACCGTCGTCGAGAACGGGTCGACGACGGTCTTCGAGGCGACGACCACCGACGTCGAGCGGGTCGTGGTCGCGGCCGTCGCGCCCGACGTGTCGGCGACGGCCATCGGTACCGATGGGACGGCGACGGTCGGCGAACCCGCGACCGTCGAGGCGACGCTCGCCAACGACGGCCACCTCGACGCCAACCAGACCGTGAATCTCACCGTCGACGGCGCGGTCGTCGACTCGCGTAACGTCACCGTCCGCGCGGGCGAGACCGCGAACGTCTCCTTCGAGACGACCTTCGACACGCCGGGCAACGTGCGTGTCTCGGTGGCCGGCACCGAGGGAACGGTCACCGTCGCGTCGGCCGACGGCAGCACCGACACTGAAGGCGACGCGGTCACCGAGGGCGACGCCGAGAGTTCGTCCACCGACACCGAGAGCACGGACGCCGAACCGACCAGTGGCCAGAGCACGGGGCTGGCCCTCGCCGGCCTCGGCATCCTGGTGATCGGGGCTGCCGGACTCATCCGCATGCTGTAGTCGCTCATGTTCGCTCTTTCTCGTCGCGGATTTCCTTTCGACTGTATGCGGAGGTCGTCCGATCGCCACGGCCCGTTTTCGGCTCCGTGAGGTTACTGTGAGTCCGTGACGACAGGTGGGCACATGTACGAGGGCGACGAGCCGTCGCGTATGGGTGATTCACCGAACGGACCGACAGCTCCCGTCGCTCGCGACGGGACGGTCACGATACCCGAGGCGGTTCGCGACAGTCTCGGCTTCGACGGCACGGGACGAGTCGCGTTCGTCGAGACAGAGAACGGGGAGGTCGCGACCTGTCGGGTGAAACGTCCGGCCGAACTCAGGGGCGCAACCGCGACGACTGTGGACGGCGACGAGGAGAAGTGTCCATCGGTGACGCTCCGGGAGGAGCGACGGCGCGATTCCGAACGTGCCGTCGAGACGTTCGGACACGTCCCAGCGGAGTTCGGAGAAGACGACGCCTGACGAGAGGACGCGGTCAGACCGCGTGAGGCGACCGTATTACTGCACCGTGACCCATAGGTGGACGTGCCCCTCGGCGTTCTCCGCGGTCGGCGTCTCGGGCGCATCGCCGCGGTAGACGAAGTAGGCCAGCCGGAGGTCTTCGCCGGTCATCGACGGCTCGACCTGGTGGGTGGCGGTCCACGTCTCGTTGGCAGGGACCTGTGATTCCAGGGTCTGGACGCGTTCGCGTTCGGTCACCGCCACGCCGCCGGTGCCGTTCCGGTCGACTCGCTGGAGTTCGACGACGGCGGTGTAGTCGGCGGGCTCCTCGTAGTGGTTCTCGACTTCGAGCGTGAGGCTGCGGCCCTCGCCGGCGGTGAAGTTCGTCGGGTAGCCGGAGGCGACGTAGTCGCCGTCCGACGTCTCGGTGACGAGCGAGACGCTGGTGTAGGACTCGCCCTGGGTCGGGCCCGTCAACCCGAACGCGAGGCTCCCGACGGCCAGCAGGACGGTGACGGCGAGGACGGCGCTGAGGACGGTGTCGGTCGCCGTGCCGGCTGCCAGCCAGTCCCGGGTCCGCGCGCCGTAGCCGAGCAGCGAGGGCGGGCTGTACCGGTCGCTCGGCGATAGCGCGGCCCGCCGGAGGATGCCGACGACAGAGAGCGCGACCACCAGGACGGTGACGCTGGCGGCGACGGTGGCCGTCTCGAAGGGGATCCCGAGCAGGCCGTGGGCGACCGCGAGGATCGGCAGCAGGGCGAGGCTGAAGCCGAAGGATAGTCCGAAGCGCTCGATGGTTCCGGGGCTGTACGCCGACGCGCTCACCGGGTGCGAGCGCGTTCCGGTTGGTCGTCCGGGGAACAGCGCCGAGACGAGCGCGTAGCCGGGCAACACGAGGACGAACACCATGCCGACGAGCGACCGCGGCCACGAGTAGCCGACGTCGGACCCAAGGAGGACCGCGAAGACGAGCGCGGCCAGGGCGATGACGGCCAGGAGGTCGAGTGGGGACCCGGCCAGGAGCGAGCGGACCCGCCCCGATTCGCTGTCCGCCGACGGCGCTGTCGTCATCGGTGATCACCCGCCGCAATTACTACAGGTAGCACGATAGACCGCTGTGTCCCGATCATCTCTGTTTACGATGACCTAGTCCCAACGAGCGTTTTGTTATAGATGCCCTTCGGCGGAGACACAGGCAAATAACATTTCTACCGGAGCACGTGGGGGCGACTGTTGAATGGGTGCTTCACGACACCGGCCAGGACACAGGGTGGCCACGCGATGAGTATCGAGATAGAGGAATTCACGGCCGACCAGCGTTCGGAGTGGGACGAACTGGTCGAGCAGTCGCCCGGCGCGACGCCGTTCCACCGGTTCGCGCTCCTGGAGGTTATCGCCGACCACGCGGGCGCGACGCTCCACCCGCTCGCGGGGTACAAGGGACAGGAACCGGTCGGCCTCTTCCCCGTCTTCGTCGTGCGGAAGGGTCCCGTCGCGACGGCGTTCTCGCCGCCGCCGAGCCTGAAGATCACCTACCTGGGCCCGACGCTGCTCAACGTCGCGAAGCTGAAACCGAGCAAAGCGGAGCGTCGCAATCGCCGGTTCGTCGAGGGCTGTCTCGACTACGTCGACGAGCAGTTCGGCCCGCGCTACGTCCACGTTCGGACGCACACGCGCTACCGCGATACGCGCCCGTTCACGTGGAGCGGCTACGAGTCGACGTCGAACTTCACCTACGTCGTCGACCTGTCGGACGGGCCGGACGCGCTGTTCGACCGGTTCAGCCGCGACGCACGCAAGAACGTCCGCGACGCCCGGGACGCCGACTGCGTCGTCGAGGAACGCGGCGTCGACGCCGCCCGCACCATCGTCGACCAGGTGCGCCAGCGACACGAGGAACAGGACGAGTGGTACCCACTGACGACCGACTTCGTCACCGACCTGTACGAGCGGGCGCCCGAGGGCGTCGTCCGCCCGTACGTCTGTGAGGTCGACGGCAGGACCGTCGGCGGCTCGCTCACGCTCGAACACGGCGACACGGCCTACGGGTGGCAGGGCGTCGTCAAACCCGACGTGGACCTCGACGTCAACGACGTCATCCACTGGCGCATCATCAACGACGTCGTCGACCGCGGCGTCACGCGCTACGACCTCGTCGGCGCGAACGAGCCGCGCCTCTCCCGGTACAAGTCGAAGTTCGCGCCGACGCTCGAGACCTACGAGGGCCTGGAGAAGTCCAGTCCGGGCATGTCGCTCGCAGCGAAGACGTACAAGCGCCTCCGCTGAAACCAACTTCTGCTGACAGTTTCGGCCGCGGCCGCGTCAAAAAGAGAGTTTCTCGCGTTCGGTCGACCGTCAGTCTTCGTCGATCCGGTCGATCTGGTCGACCCACTGTTCGATGTGCGGGTCGCCGCGATACTGGACGGTTCCGTCGTCGGCGTCGTACTCGACGACTTCCGCGTCGTCGAGTTTCGGCAGGTGCGTGTGGTGGAGCGAGGACCGGAGGTACGTCCGGTTGGACGACCCCTCGCCGCCGTCACCGTAGGTCTCCTCGATGGCGTTGACGATGTCGTCGATACGATGTGTGGCGTTGGGCTCGTCCATCAGCGCACGCATGACTGCCCGACGGCGTTCCGGCGCGAGTAACCGAAGAACCGAACTCGGAAGTCGGTCTGGCACGTCGCGTTGCGCCGTAGTATCCTGACCCATTGGAACCTCCTCAGAGACGACGGGGTATTGTTATGACGCCTTTTTCGAGGTGGTAATGCTGGCTTATCACCACCCGAGATCGCCACGGAAGTGCCGTCATTCGCGTCACATTCTTCGTCTGCCCTCACTCGAAGCGACCGTGTTACGGACTACCGAGAAGCTGGACGAATCGCGGACGGGCGAGTCGAAATCAGCCCATAGCGCCGCACGAATTCGAATAACTGAGTTATAACAATAGGGGTGGCTCGCCTGTACCCCACTGGGGAAGTCGGCTATCGCTTCCCTGCGCGATGTGACTGCCCACCCCAGCACGCTCTCACCCCACCCTGAATCCCACCCCAAGTGCCCCTTTTTACCGCTCTTTCGTGTCCGCGACTGCGCTCACGATAACCGGTTCCACCCCATCCAGGGCTGGGGTGAGAGCGTGAATCCCCACCGCGTCCGTCCAATTCCGTCACGTGTTCGTGGATTTCCCGTCCCGACTCGCGTCACTTGCGAGCGTCAGTCGTGGCTTAGCGTCCAGTAATATTCGCCAGTTGTACTGAACAGTGAGGCGCGCTTAATAGGTGGTGTCCCTCTGTGTCGGGCACGACGTTCGCAGCGATGTGGTCAGTGCGCTCGGTCCAGGTCGACCGCAACCGACAGCGACGCCCCGTTCCGTCTACCCGCGAGGTGTCGCCTCGCACTCGCCGAGCGAGACGTGGACGCGAGCGCTCCACGACGGTCTCGGGGCACACGCAACCGTGCGGGCCGGGGCCGAGGGCGCACGTGGCCGATCGACCGCGACCGCGAACGTACACAGGAGGAACATCGACGATGGAAGGCACTACACAACGGAGAGTCGAACTGTACGTCCGCTCGCTCGCCCCGTGCGGAACGAGCACCGAACAGAACGAGGTCGTCGAGCGACTGCACGACCTCGACCGGCGCGACGTCGTCGACGACGTCGACCTGACGGTGTGGGGTGACGCCGTCTGTCTCGACGGGGCCAGCGCGACCGTCGGGACGGGCAGGCAGGTCGCCGACCGCGTCCGGGAGTTCTACGGCTGGTGTGCGGACGGACCGACGTCGCTCGACCCGTTCTTCACCTGGTCGACGGTCGAGTCGTCGCTCTCGGGCGACTCGTTCCGGCGCGTCGTCCTCCCCCAGCGGTGTCTCGCGCTCTACGACGACGGGCAGTTGCTGGAGGTGTATCCCCGGCAGGTCGATGGCACAGTGGAGTCGCTGGCGGACGGCGTCCGGTCGCTCGAGTCGGCCGCGAACGGAAACGCGGACCCGTCGCTCGCCTTCGAGGAGGTCTAGCCGGCGCTGAGGATGGTGAGGACGTTGAGCGTGACGGCGATTCCCTGTGGGAGCGCCAGGCCCCCCATCGCGGCGACGCCGTAGCGCCGCCCCAGGACGTGCCAGATGATCGCGACCCAGGAGACGGCGACGAGTTTGAGCCCGACCAGCCCGGCGACCCCGTAGTGCGAGAGGACGGCGAGGACGAACGGGTTCTGCTCGCGCAACCCGATCCCGAGCCCATAGACGGTCGTCACGAGGTCGCCGAGGACCGCGGCGGCGCCCAGGGCACAGACGGCGCCGACGACGGGTGTCGTCGTCAACACCCCCCAGCCGGACCGGTCCGGGCGGGAGTCGTTCGTCGCCTGCTGCGTCGTGGCGTGGTCCGCCTGAACTGGGTCGGGCATCGGTGGATAGCGCAGAGATCGCGCGTTCGGACCGACGGGAGACGTCCGTTTGGTTACTCAGTCGCTATCCGGGAGTACACTCGCCATAGGACGGGAGGGCGCCCGGATGGGCGCCGAGCACTCCTGTCGCGCCGGCTCGTCGCCACCGGTGGGTACGCCCTTCCTACGACCGATCCGGGACTGTCGGGCGATGGCCCGCACGGCCCTGACTGGACCTATCCAGACGGGTCCCGTCACCGCCACCTGACGGGGCGTGACGGGCGGACCTCTATATGTAGTATCGATTATGCATGTAAAATACCGAGACTGAACCGACACGTTCTGGCTCGCGGCCCGCACGGGTGGACGCCTACCGACGACGGGCCACGTCGAGGGCCGCCACGGTTGCGCTAACGGGCCATATCGACCGCAGCAGCGCCCGATCGACACCCTCTGCCGGGAGGGAAATCCCGATCTGTTCGCTCATCGGGTGGACAATCCCTGTCTGATCGCTCCGTCTGCTGTGGGTGGCGCTTCCGACATTTCGAACCGAACTCCGGTCTCATCGTCGTTCTGGGGTCGTTCCACGACGACGGACGCTGCCGGAGCCGTCGTCGGTCCCGCGCCACAGAACGTCAGACCTATCGGTTTCTAGAGTAATGGGTGGTTCTGACAAACGTGCTAGTAAGTGTCAACCACGGGGCGATCTGGGAGCAGCGCCCGTTCGCTAGTGACTGGTCGCGGCGTCACTCGATATCGATGGGGACGCCGTCGGTGGCGGTCGTCGGAGCGACGGTGCGGTCGTCGTGGTCGTAGTCGAGGAGTCCCGCGTCGTCGAGTTTCGGGAGGTGGCGGTGGTGCAGGGAGACGTGAACGTCGTGGACAGTCGACTCCGGGACGGTCATCACGGCGACGTCCGCCTCCTGGGCGGCGACGTCCTGTGCCAGCCGCTCGACAGGGACTGGGGAATCGTAGCCCCCCATGATCGAGACGACGCGACGACGCCGTTCGGTGGTGAGTACGTCGAACAGTTCGTCGACGGACGATTCGTCGGTCGCGACCGATCGGACGTCGGAGTTCGTGGGTACAGTGTTGCTCATTGTTGCTCTCGTCCACACCCATCGCGTGGTGTACCTGGGTAGAGAACAGACGGGGAGGTAAGCCCTCCCCGTAACTAATTAGGTATGCTATGACGGCAGAAACCAACTGGAAACTACTTCGTGAATACGTCGCAGTCTCCCGGTTTTCTCGAGTACGATCGAGTGATCACTGCTCGATGTCATCGGCCATCGCCACCGCTCCACCAGCGGTCGCGACCACCCCCGAAGCGACCGATTCGCTCGCCTGCCACGGCCATGCTTACCGCGTCTAACGTCCGACTACGACGGCGAACGATCGACCAGTTATACTGATACCATCGGAGTAGCGCCGGATGGCTCCCCGGAGCCAAGAGTACCTATGTCACAGCAAAACCCTCAGTTCCAGCCGGGAGCACAGTTCGAGCATCAGCAGACGGGCGGACAGCAGTCGAGCGGCCAGCGAACGAGCGGACAGCAGACGGGCAGTCAGCAGATGGGTGGCCAGGGGATGGGCGGACAGCAGATGCAGGGACGCCTCTCTGCCCAGCAGCGGAGCGCGCTCACGAACGTCACCCAGGCCATCGAAGTGTGTGAGTGGTGCGCCGACCAGTGCGTCCAGGAGGCCGACCCCAGCATGATAGAGTGCATTCGCCTGTGCGAGGACGTCGCGGAGCTGGGCGAGACGGTGCTGGCGCTGGCCCCGCGCAACTCGCGGTACACCCAGCCGATCGTCCAGGCGTTCCAGCAGGCGCTGCAGGCGTGCGCCCAGGAGTGCGGCCGCCACCAGCACGCCCACTGCCAGGAGTGCGCGCAGGTCCTCTCGCAGGTGAGCCGGGCGACACAGCAGCTCCAGCAGCAGCCCCCGCAGATGGCGCGGCAGTAACGGGCCGGGAGCGCCCCCTCAGCCGCTCAGTCCGGCGTCCCTCTCGACCCCAACCAGGCCCCGAGCGTGATTCCGTAGATCACGTGGCTCAGGTGAAAGATCAGCGCCTCGTCGGGGTCCAGGTCCTCGTCCAGCAGTCCACGCAGGAGCACTTGCTGCCCGAACGCCGACAGGAAGAGGCTGTAGCCGACCGCGGTGACGACGCCGCGCAGTTCCGCCTGTGCCTCGGACGGCCGAGCGACGTCTGTTCCGGCGAGTCGCGATCCCAGTATCGCGTACGCGACGCCACCGCCCGCGCCGTAGAGCAGGTGCAACAGCAGCGCCGGGAGCGTCGCGCTGCCCGACCCGTCCCTGTGCACGTACCGCCGCCAGAACTCGTCCGTCGGCGGGAGCGATCGACTGATCGGCAACCTGAACGCCGTCATGACGACCGTCGCGACGAGCCCGCCCGCGGCGCCGATCCGGACCCGCCGTAGTAGCTCCCGTCGGCCGCTGTCGTCGTCGATTTCGCGACGCTGCTCGTCTTCGGTCGGCCTCGATCGGATCATTCGTCAGGAGAAACGGGCGCCACTCATTAATCTCCTGTCACGAACTCCCGGGGTTCTGTCCCGCTGCACGCGATGGATGCCCCCGGACCACGTCGGGCGATAGCGACTCGTCGTCGGCGCCTATCGCGCTGTGCGGGAGTAGCCGGTGCCATCCGGTATCGTTCCCGCCGGGAGCGAGCGAACGCGCCGTCCTGGCCCGCGACCGGCGGCGTTCGTACCGGCCCCCTTCCACTCTGACGGGCGTTTTAACGGGGTGTTGCGGCGGTAACGACGATTCTAGACCTGCTGAACTGACGCCATCACTTTAACGACTACCCGCGTTGCGCCCACTGGGATCGACGGACCGATCCCGGGATGGCGGGCGCCCGCCGGGCGTTCCGCTGTCGGGCTTGCCGATATCGAGCCCTTCGTTCGAGCCGTCCGTCGCGAACCGGCACACAGCAACAGGTGACAAACTATGAGTTATCAAGGCAACCAGAACCAGTTCGGTCAGCAAGGACAGGAACGACAGACACGACGGAGCGGTCAGCAACAGGCCGGCCAGCAGCAGGGCGCCCCGGGTCCGTCGGGTGGGCCGTCCGAACACCAGGAACAGCCGTCCGCACGCGGGCAGGGTGGCCAGTTCGCCGGCGGACAGCAGGCCCAGCAGCCACAGCAACAGCCGCAGCAGTCCCAGGGCCAGCAGCCACACCAACAGCCGCAGCAGTTCCAGGGCCAGCAGATGCAACAGCCACAGCAACAGCGCCAGCAGGCCCAGCAACCGCAACACCAGCAGATGCAACAGCCGCAGGCCCAGCAGCCACGGTCGCAGCAGCCCCAGAGCCAGCAGATGCGACAACCACAGTCGCAGCAGCCCCAGAGCCAGCAGATGCGACAGCCACAGTCGCAGCAGCCCCAGGCCCAGCAGACGCAACAGCGCCAGCAACCGCAGCGCCAGCAGATGCAGCAACCACAGTCCCAGCAACCGCAGCGCCAGCAGGCTGGGCAACAGCCCATCCAGCACCAGCTCCAGGGCCAGCAGAGTCAGGCCCCAGGGCAGCAACAGCCGCTCGGCCAGCAGCAGGGCTTCCAGGGGACCCGGGGCGGCGGGGACCAGGGCACTCAGGACCAGCGCCACTCTCAGCAGTTCCGACAGCGGATGCACGACCTGGCCGAGCAACGGTCGCGTGACCCGGAGACCGGCCGGTTTCTCTCGAGGCAGCAGCAGGGCGGCGATCAGCAACAGCGCCGGGAGTCACAACAGCAGAACCAGCAGCAACCCCAGCAACAGAGCCAGCAGCAGCCCCAGCAGCAGGGTGGCCAGCAACTCCTCCAGCGTTCGGAACGACAGGGCCAGAGCCAGCACAGCGCTCACCAGTTCTGAGCGGCCGGAGTAACGCACGGGCCGTTCCCCGACTCCCCACGGGTCGCAGAGACGAGGCGCCGCTCGCTGTCGGTCTCTTCCTCGACTCGTTCACTGGGGCGAACGGCGTTCGACAGAAAGGGACGACAGTTCCGATCCGGCCAAGCCGGTGTTACGCCCGGATGAGCGTGGACGGCTGTCACCGTATTTACGCGTCGAGCCCGTATCCGTATTCGGAGGATCGACAATGAGCGACAGCGACGCATACGACGACCGAACCGAGGTGCGGGACCGCGACGACGACGACCGCACCGACGATTACGACGCGCGCGGCGTCGACACGAACCCGGGAGAGCAGGGCAAGTGGATATCGGCCCTCGTCGCACTGCTCGGTCTGTGGCTCGTCGTCGAGCCGTTCCTGTTTGAGATGACAGTGGCGAACTTCTGGAACGACATCATCGTCGGCCTGGCACTGATCGCGCTCGGGGCCTACAACTACTATCGACGCGCGGACGAGCGAGTCGGCAGCGTCGGGGTCGGCGTGTTCGTCGCGTTGCTCGGCCTGTGGCTTATCGCCGTGCCGTTCGTGTTCGGAATCGACGGCGGTGCCAGTGATGCGACCGGTGCGACCTTCTGGAACGACATCGTCGTCGGTGCGCTGGCGCTGATCCTCGGGGCCTACAGCGCGTACGAGGCCCGCGACACCGACGTCGCACGGCCCGCGCGGACGTAGCAAACCGGCAGAACGAACGCCGACGCAACGCGCAGGCCGCCGGCGAGGCGGGCTCGTTCACTCGGCCCAGTCGATATTTTTCGTCAACTGCGTGAGCCGGAAGGTGACGAGGTGGTACCGCGTCACCATCGCCGAGAAGGCCCCCATCGCCACGCAGAACGCCAGCGCGAACAGGACGGAGCCGTCGTTGAGGAAGCTGTTGAAGAATTGGAGCAGGCCGAAGACGATCGGTCCCACCGTGAACAGACCGGTCCTGACCGGATGGGTTCGGACCATCCTACCGAGGTAATCCCTTTCGCGTCGTGCCATTATGCTCCTGTTTACGGCAGGCGTAAAAACAGCTTCGGTCAGGCCGACCAGTGCGCGCAGCGACACGTCGCTGGAAAGGCGAGCTTAGCGAACCACCCTTTTAATCGTCGCCAGGAGTCGAGTCCGGGGCGTCGGGGTCCGACGGCCGGCCGGGCGGGTCGCGTTGCGTGACGTCGCCGAGGTCGATAGCCGCCAGCGGGTCGGTCGCCGGCGTCTCTAGCACCGCCCCGTCGACGTCGAACCGCGACCCGTGACACGAGCAGTCCCACGACCGTTCGCCGTCGTTCCAGGACACCTGACAGCCCATATGCGTGCAGACGGCCGACACCGCGTGAACCCCGCCGTCGTCGTCGCGATACACCGCGACTGGATCGCTCTCGCTCTCGAAGACGTCGGCCTCGCCGGGGCCGACCGAATCGAGGTCGACGGCCGGACGTTGCCTGACGAAGTCCGTCGCGAGGTGGGTCATCGAGTGGGCGTTGTGCGAGACGAGTTCCGTCTTCGAGGCACTGGCCCGCAGTCTGGTCGGCGTGTACACTTCCTCCCAGGGATTCTCCCGACCCGTGATCAGGTCGGCCAGCAGGATGCTTGCGGCGGTGCCGTTGGTCATCCCCCACCCGCCGAAGCCGGTCGCGACGTAGACGTTGCTGGTCCCCGGGCCGGCGGGGCCGACGAACGGCACGCGGTCCACCGACCGGTAGTCCTGCGTCGACCATCGGTACTCGACCGAATCGACGTCGAAGTGCTTGCGGGCCTGGGCTTCGAGCCGTTCGTACCGCGTCTCCGTACTGCCGCCCTCGCCCGTGCGGTGGTTCTGGCCGCCGACGAGGACCATCGGCCCGTCGCTGTCCGGGTAGGGCCGAACGGAGAAGTAGGGGTCGTATGGCTGGTAGTACATCCCTTCGGGCGCGTCCTCGTTCAGGGTCGCCGCGACGACGTAGGAGCGTTTCGGGGTCAGCCGCGCGAAGTAGACGGCGTCGTCGCGGATGGGGAAGTGGGTCGCGAGGACGACGTCGTCGGCCGTGACGGTTCCCCGATCCGTCTCGACGGAACAGGGGCTCCCGCCCGAGACGTCCTCGACCGTCGTCTCCTCGAAGACGTGGCTGCCGTCGCCGGGGACCTCCTGGGCGAGTTCGAGCAGGTAGTTACGGGGGTGGAAGTGGGCCTGGTCGGCGACGCGGACCGCGCCGCCGACGTCGTAGGGCAGGTCGGTCTCCTCGACGAACGACGCGTCTAGGCCCGCCCGCCTGGCGGCCTCGACCTCCGCCCGTATCTCGCGCCGGTGCTGGCGGTAGTCCGGGTCCTCCGCCCGTTCGGGAGTGTACGTGTACGCCGGTGCGCGCTCGAAGTCGCAGTCGATGCCGTGCTCGTCGACCGTCGCTTCGACGTCGTCTATGGCCGCCTCGTTGGCCTCGGCGTACAGGCTGGCCTGCTCCTCGCCGACGTGTTCGGTCAGGTAGTCGTAGATCAGCCCGTGTAACGCCGTGACCTTCGCAGTCGTGTGCCCTGTCACGCCCAGCACGATCCGGTCGCGTTCGAGCAGCGCGACCGACTCGCCCCGCTCTTTCAGCTTCAGGGCCGTCGTGACGCCGACGATGCCGCCGCCGACGACGGCGACGTCGACGTCCAGGCCGCCGTCGAGCGGGTCGTAGTCCGTCGATTCGGACCGGTCTATCCAGATCGGTTCGTGCGTTCCCCGGGGGTCGTCGCGGGATGGTGTGTCAGCATTCATCAGTGGTCTCTGGCGCCGCCGCTCGCGGTCGCCCCGACCGTCGCTGGTCGGCGGCCGCACGGTCCGTCGTTCGATGCCCCTGTACGGTCGCCCGGAGCGCCATTGAAAGTTGACCCGGCCGTCGCAGGGGCCTTTTCGGGTACACTGTGAGCGTCGGCCCCGAGCCGACAGTATAAGTGTGAGGCGCCCGTCATTTCGGCCGTATGCTTCGCGCAAGCCAGGGTCTCCCGGAATGGGGTGATCGGTCGCCGTGTCGCTGAGTCTCGGTGGCAGCGGCGGTCGCGTCACGTCGGTGCTGCGCGCCATCGTCGCGGAGTTCAAGCAGGAGAACATCAGCTTCATGGCCGGCTCTATCGCGTACTACGCGTTCGTTTCGATGTTTCCCCTGCTGTTGCTCGCGCTGCTGGTCGCGTCCGTCGTCGGCGGCCAGCAGTTCGCCGACGCCGTCATCGGGCTGACCCAGCAGTACCTGACGCCCGTCGCCCAGGGGATGGTGACCGACTCTATCACCCAGGCCAGTAACGTCGCCAGCTTCTCGATCATCGGGATCGTGGCGCTGCTCTGGTCGGTGCTGAAGGTGTTCCGCGGCCTCGACGTCGCGTTCTCGTCGCTGTACCACTCGCCGGGGAAGAACGGCATCCTCGACCAGGTGAAAGACGGCGTCATCGTCCTCGGCGGTATCGTCGTCGCGGTCGCTGCGATGGTGGCCGCCGGCGTCGTCGTCAGATTCGTCCCCGATGTCCCGTACATCGGCGCGTTGAGTTTCGTGTTCCTGATCCTGGCGTTGACCATCGCTTTCCTGCCGATATACTACGTCTTCCCCGACGTGGACGTCTCCGTCCGCGACGTGATTCCCGGGACGGTCGTGGCGGCCGTCGGGTGGGCGCTGCTCCAGAGCCTCTTTCGCGTGTACACGACGTACTCCTCGACGGGCGAACTGTACGGCGCCATCGGCGGCGTCATCCTGCTGGTGACCTGGCTCTACTTCGGCGCGCTCGTCCTGTTGCTCGGCGTGGCGGTGAACGTCGTGCTCGCCGGCCAGTCGGAAGCGGCCAGACCGACGCCGAACCCGGAGGGGAATCGCTCGCCAGAATGACCCACCCCACGCGCGCACCGTGACTGATCCGGCCCCGTAGCATCGATGGACGACGCCCCCGAGGACAGGTGCGGCTACGAGTACAGCGTGAGCACGCTCCACGACATCGGCGACTCCTGTTGCTGGCGGGCCACCTGGAACGACGAGGAACGCTGCGTCTGGCACGCGACCGGGGGCCCGAAGTTTCGCGAGGACTTTGCGGCCCAGGCTCCGGAGGGGTCGGAGCGCCTCGACGGCGCGCAGGTCGACACGGCCGACCTCGACGGCGTCGACTGGTTCGAGGGCTGTTCCCTGATCGGCGCCGAGTTCAGGCACGTCGACCTCCGCGAGGCGTCGCTCGGGGGCGCGGACCTGCGCGAGTCGACGCTAGACAACGTCGACGTCCGTCGGGCCGACCTGTCGGGGGTGAACGTCGAGAACGCGTCGATACGGACCTGTGACCTGCGCGGCGCCGACTTCCGGCGCGCCCGTTTCGACCAGACGGTGCTCTCGGACGTCCGCATCAACCGCGACACCAGGTTCGGCGACGCCGTCGTCTACGAGGCGGAACTCGACGCCGCCGCGGACATGCTCACGTTCGAGGAGAACGCCCAGGCGGCCGTCTGGGCCTACCGCGAGATCCACGAGATCCACGAGAGTAACGCGCTGCCGTACGAGGCGCGCCAGTACTACTTGAAGGGCAAGGACGTCCGCCGCCGCCTCGCCTGGGAGTCCGGTCACCGGGTGCGAGCGCTGATGGCCGAGGGCGCCCGCTGGATCACGGGGTATGGCATGAGTCCGTGGCGCGTCCTGGCGACTGCGGCGACGATCATCGTCGTCTCGGCGTTGCTCTACCCGATTACCGGCGGGCTGGTGGAGACGGTCAGCGGCGCCAGTGGTGAGGCGGAATCGATCACCTGGTCTATCGACGACCCCGAAACGGCGCCGCGATTCGTCCTGATCGAGGCGTTCTACAAGAGCCTCTACTTCAGCATCGTCACGTTCACCACGCTGGGATACGGCGACGTCCGCCCGGTCGGCGACTTCGCCCGGGGGCTGGCCGGCGTCGAGGCGTTGCTCGGCCAGTTGCTCGTCGCCGTGCTTGTGTTCGTACTCACGCGGCGGATAAGCTGACGCGCTGACGCGGCGATTCTCGGCAACGGCGAACTTGTCCCTGTGCCAACCTTTTAGTCTCGCCCTCCCGTATCTCGAGTCGGTATGACTGCCGTCAAAGTAGTCAAGGTTCTCGGGACGTCACCGGAATCGTGGAACGACGCCGCCGACGAGGCGGTGCGAGAGGCGAGCCAGACCATCGACGACATCCGCGGCATCGAGATAGAGGACCAGACGGCGAAGGTGGAAGACGGCGAGGTCACGGAGTACCGGGCCACCGTCGAGGTCGCCTTCCCCGTCCACGAGGAACAGACCGCTCAGTGACCGCCATTGACTGCGTCGGATCGACGGTCAGCGGCGGCCGCTGGCACGGCTAACTGCCGACACTGATCCATGAGCACTGACCAGGAGATCGAGGCGGAGGCACCGGAGGGGGACGTCGACGAGGACGCCATCGCGGCCCTGCTCGGCGACCGGGTGATCGGGACGGACCACCACGAGAACGCGCCGGCGTTCGTCGTCGGCCCGGACCACGTCGCCGACGTCCTGCGGACGCTGAAGGAACAGGCCGGCTTCGACCACCTCTCGCTTCTCACGCCACAGGAGTACGAGGACCGCTTCGAGAGCATCTACCACCTCACGAGTTACGAAGACCGGACGCGCGAGGTGTCTATCGTCGTCCCCTCCAGGAAGGAGGATCCCCGGAACCAGTCGGCGACGTCGGTGTTCAGCACCGCCGGCTGGCACGAGCGGGAGGCCTACGACCTGGTCGGCATCGACTACGAGGGCCACCCGGACCTGCGACGCATCCTCCTGCCGGAGACCTGGCAGGGCCACCCCCTCTCGCTGGACTACGACCAGCAGCAACCGCAGGTCGTGACGCTGGCCGAGCACGGCGAGGGGCTGACGTCCGGCGGCACCGCCCAGGCCGAGGTGACCGGCCAGAACGAGGGCTCCGGCCAGATGTTCATCAACATTGGCCCCCACCACCCGGCGACCCACGGCGTCCTCCACCTGGAGACCAGGCTCGACGGCGAGCAGGTCGCCCACGTTGAACCCGACATTGGCTACCTCCACCGCTGTGAGGAGCAGATGTGCCAGCAGGGCACCTACCGCCACAAGATCATTCCCTACGCCGACCGCTGGGACTACACGGCGAACATGCCCAACGAGTGGGCGCCCGCCCGGGCCATCGAGGACCTGGCAGACATCGAGGTACCCGAGTACGCCCAGGTGCTGCGGACGATGGCGACGGAACTGGGCCGGATGCTCGGGCACTTCCTCGCGCTGGCGACGTACGCGCTGGACATCTACGGTGACTTCACGGCCATCTTCCAGTACGGCATCCGCGACCGGGAGACGGTCCAGTCCATCCTGGAGGACCTGACCGGCCAGCGGATGATGTTCTACTACTTCCGGGTCGGCGGCGTCGCCTGGGACCTTCCCACCCCGCGCCAGGAGTTCATCGACAAGGTGCGCCAGTTCATCGACGAACTCCCAGGCCGCCTCGAGGAGTACCACCACCTCATCACGAATAACGAACTGTACCAGATGCGGACGGTCAACACGGGCATCCTCGAACCCGACGTGGCGAAGGACTACGGCGTCACGGGCCCGGTCGCCCGCGCCTCCGGCGTCGACTACGACGTCCGTCGGGACGACCCCTACGGCTACTACGACGAACTCGATTGGGAGGTCGCCACCGCCGACGGCTGTGACAACTACGCGCGCCTGCTCGTGCGGATGCACGAGGTCGAGGAGTCCGCCCGCATCGTCGACCAGTGCCTGGACCTGCTCGCGGACTGGCCGGAGGACGAGCGCACCCTCCAGTCCAACGTCCCGCGGACGCTCAAACCCGAGTCCGACTCGGAGACCTACAAGGCGGTCGAGTCCGCCAAGGGCGAGATGGGCGTCTACCTTCGGAGCGACGGGACCGCCAGCCCCGCCCGGTTCAAGATCAGGAGCCCCTGCTTCCACAACCTCTCGGCGCTCCCCGAGATGGCCGAGGGCGAGATGATCCCCGACCTCATCGCCGCCGTCGGCAGCCTCGACATCGTCCTTGGGAGCGTCGACCGGTAGTAGGATGCTCCGAACGGAGTGAGGAGCATCTTACAGACGAACGGCGAGCGAAGCGAGCCGTGAGTCGGCCCGCTTCCTCGCCGCCACCCACTGCTTCACCCACTGCTTAACAACGATATCACTGTTAACCACTGCGTCGTCGGCTTTGCTCCAGCAAGTTACCAGTCGCTCCGGTCGGCGTGCCGGACCGGCGGACGCGACGCTGTCTTTCGGTGTGACTGCGGCGAAAAGGGGGGAACGAATGTGACGGAATCGTGGGGGTCGGGGTGGCGCGCTTACTGGTTGCTGGTCTCGTGCTGGCCGTAGCCCTGTGACTGACGCTCGCTCAGGCCGCGGCCTTCTTCGTCGCCGGTATGGCGCTGCTGGTAGCGGCTCTGCTGGCCGCCGGAGTGCTGCGTCAGGGACTGATCGCCCTGCTGTGTCTGGTGGCCGGGCTGCTGGTGGTGTCCGGACTGCTGGTGGTGTCCGGACTGCTGGTGGTGTCCGGACTGTTGCTGGTTGCTCTGTTCGCGCTGGCCGCCCTGCTGTGTCCCGTGCCGGGTCCGGTGGCCCTGGGAACTCTGTTGCTGGCCGCCACCCTGATGGGATAGCTGGCCGCGCTGGTCCTGGGCTCGGCCCTGTCGGGGCTGGGCGTTGCCGTGGCCCGTCTGGTGTCCCTGGTTCATCTGGTCACCCTGGCCCTGATGGCGCTGTCCCTGCTGCTGGTGCTGTCCGGTCTGGTGCTGGTGGCGCTGGCCCTGCTGCTGGTGCTGTCCGGTCTGGTGCTGGTGGCGCTGTCCCTGCTGGCCCTGCTGGTGGTGACCGTGCTGGGAACGGCCCTGGTGACCCTGCTGGGCGAGTTCGTCGTGACTGAGCATCTCACCGATCTGCTGGCCCTGGCCGCCATGCTGTTGCTGGCCGCCCTGGTGCCCCTGATGTCCCTGGCCGCCCTGCTGTTGTCCCGGTTGGTGCTGCCCGGTCTGCTGATGGCCCTGTTGCTGGTGCCCGGTCTGGTGTCGCTGACTCTGCTGTTGCTGGTGTCCCTGCTGGGGCCGACCCTGGCCTCGCTGGGGCCCCTGATTCTGCCAGTCGCTCTGACCGAACTGGGCCTGTCCCTGCTGGTGGCTCGACTGCTGGCCATGCTGCTGCCCGGACTGCTGGCCCTGCTGGTGCTGTCCCTGGAACGGGTCCTGGCCGTGTTGCTGGTCGTGCTCCTGTCCTCGACGCTCGTCGTGTGGTGTGTGCTGATTCATGGGAAACTGTCGGTGGGACGTATCCGTTCGCCGGGTGCCGTCCGAGCCGGAACTCGCGGTCGGAGCTCCGCGTCGGTCGGTGCCCGGCGGCGGTACGCCGCCAGACGATGGCGGGACCGTCGTCCGTTCGTGGGCTGGGCCCGACGACGTATTGTTACAGGCCCCTTAGCTCTCGGCCCGCTCACGCGCCTCGGTTGACCGAATCTACCGGGCGAAATGGACGACCGGTAGCCACCGACGTCCGCGTCCGTTCGCCTTTCCGGCCGGGTGGCGGACGGCGCATCGATGCGGTGGGGGTTTCGATAACGGAGTAATCGCTCGCCGTCTGGCGATAACAATCGATTACTGGCTGGAGAAGACGTCGGTGACGGTGCGGTGTGTGCCGGGTTACGGACGTGGCGTTCGACCGAGGCTGACCTCGCCGGCGTCGGCGTCGAACTCGACGATGCCGTACTCGTCGAGGACCGGCAACTGGCCGTGGTGGAGCCAGGTCTGGACCCGGCGCTGCACGTCGTCGCCCACGTCCTCGGGAGCAGTCCCCGTGATCCGGGCCACGACGCGCCTCGCTAGCACCGGTTCTCCGACTGACTCGCCTTCTTCACGGAGGATGTCGAGGAGGTGCCGGCAGTGGGGGTCGTCGAGCACGTCCTCGAGTTCTTCCGCGGGCGGTCCAGCGGTGTCCGTTCGCTCGTTTCGGCCGAAGCTGTCACCGACGCGCGAGTACATATCTCAGTATTTCGCTCCCATCGTCAAATCCGGGATGCCTAAGGAGATAGGCTATCGGAGAATCGCACGACAGCGCCGCTACAAATCCGTATCAAGGGGGAGGTAGTCGACGATCACTCGCCCAGCAACGAGCGAGTACCTGTGAACTGCGCCTGGCACACCCCGTCGAGGGCGCAAATCGACTTATAACTAAAGTGGGTCCCCCGCAAATCCGTGTATGGCACTCGTCGAGTCCATCATCGGCTTCGTCGTCAGTTTGCTCATCGGTGCGGCCGGGATCTACCTGGGCGCGAGTCTCCTCACCGACGTCGAGGACTACACCTACGCCATCGTCACGGCGCTCATCGCGTCGCTGGTCTGGTTCCTCGTCGCGGCGTTCCTCGGCTGGATCCCGCTGCTCGGGGCACTGCTGGCGCTACTCGCGTATATCGCCGTGATCAACTACCGCTACCCCGGCGGCTGGGGCGAAGCCATCGGCATCGCCCTGATCGCCTGGGTCGCCACCATCGTCATCCTCTACGTGCTCGCCCTGCTGGGCATCACGTCCTTTTCGGCCATCGGCGTTCCCAGCGCCTGATCGACCCGCCTCGGTTCGAGGTGGGACCGCTGCCGAAAGACGGTGAATTCAGGAGTCGACCGCCTCTTCGGTGGTCGGCGCGATGCGGTGGGTGCGCAGCTGTGCGACCGGGCGGCCGGATCGGTTCCCGGCTAGAGTCGGGGTGACTGGCTCTTGATCGTCTCGCCGGCCTTGCTGAGCTCGCTGCCCAGGAGGACGAGGATGTCGTCGAGCGTGATGATTCCCTGGAGGGCGCCGCTGTCGTCGACGATCGGCAACCGGCGGATACCCTCGTCGCTGAGCTGCTGGAGGGCGTCGAAGACGCTCATGCTCGTCGTGGCAGTGACGAGGTCGCCGCTGACGAGGTCGCCGGCCTGCTTGCTGGCGATGTCGGGCGTGTTCTCCAGCGCGAGGGCGACGCTGCGGTCGGTGACGACGCCGACCGGCTGGTCGTCTTCGACCACGACGACGCTGCCGACGTCCTCCGCGGCCATCTTCGCGACGACCTCCGAAATCTGCGTGTCGCGCTCGGCCGTGACGACGTCCTCCGCGACGATCTCTTCGACCCGGATCGGCCGCATCCGCATCCCGCTACTGCGCGGGGGCTGGCCGCCGGGCTGGGACTGGATGCCGGGCTGGGCCATCTGTGTGCCGCCCTGTTGCATCTGCTGTGGCTGCATCCCAGGGTTCCCCTGTGGCGGGGCGCCCTGGGCGGGCATCTGCGGCGGCATCCCGCCGGACTGTCCCTGTGGTACCCCCTGGGGCGGTCGCCCCTGGGGCATCGGTCCCTGGCCCTGGGGTGGCTGCCCCTGCGGTGGCTGGCTCTGAGGCGGCTGGCCCTGTGGTTGGCCACCCGGAGGCTGCCCCTGTGGTCCCTGCTGTCCGCCCTGCGGTGGCTGACCCTGGGGGTGTCCGCCCTGGGGCTGCTGTGGGCGTCGTGCTGGCGGTTGCTGGTACTCGGTACCCGACGGTCGTCGTCCCCGCGGCTGGTCGGGGGAATCTCCCTGGTACGGTGTCATAGTTATCCGTCGGCCGCCGCTGCTCGAATGGCCGACTGTGCGACGGTTCGCCCCAGACCCCAATAAAGCCTTGCCGAATGACAGGACGGCGGGGCCGGAGACACATCTTTCCCCCCGAGTCCCCTACATGGGCGCATGGTCGACCGGATCGAGGAAGCCCGCAGACTCGTCGACGAGGCCAGTGCCGTCACCGACGACGCCACGGTGCAGGAACAGCTCCACTCCGTCGACGAGGGACTCGGCGTCCTCGCCGACGAACCCGACGACGCCGTCAAGGGCGACCGGCTGGCGGAAGTCGAGGCCAAGCTGGTCGGGCTGGGGGACGAAATCGACGACGACGAAGACCGCGTCCACCACCTGCTCGAGAACGCGCGCAACCACGTCGACGAGTTCCGCCGGGAGAAGGCCCAGAACTGGTGACATCCTCCCCGGCCACTGGTCACGCTCGGTCGCTTCACGCGACCAGGAGCAACGCCGAGTAGGCGACGCTCCCCGCCAGGAACGGCAGGAACCGGCTGTCGCGTTCGCTCGGGAGCTCCTCCTTGATGACGTTGAGGACGATACCGCCGGAGAGGAACGCGAACAGCATGCCGAGCACTGGCCGGCCGATGGGGACCAGCGCGCCGACGGCGGCGCCGCCGAGCACCGACGCCGACAGGATCCACCGCCCCCGGCCGCAGTAGGCCACATTGTACTGTTCGCGGAGCCCGTAGTCGTTGACGATGAAGTGCAGCGCCATCGCGACGGCGAACAGGAGGAGGCTCCCGACGCCCGGCGTCTCCCGGTGAAAGAGCAGGACGCCGACGAGCGCGTTGTAGACGGCGAAGGCGCCGACGTGGATCCAGAAGATCCCTGGGCGGGTCGTCCGGCCGTCCGGCGTCGGTCGCGTCCGCCGGACGTACCGCTCCAGGCCGTAGTAGGTGACGAACCCGCCCAGTGCCACCAGGTAGACATACTCCTCGAGGTGGGACAGCATCATCCCGGTCTCGGTGATGGTCCGGTTCGCCCGCCCGACCTCCGGCAGGACGTGGACGAAGACGTACGCGACGGAGACGCCGCTCGAGAGCGAGAGAATGGAACTCCGCGGGAGTTCGTCGATGCCCGGTAGCTTGCTCGAGACGTAGTGGACCGCCGCCAGTGCGAACGCGAGCGCGACCGGGAGGACGGGAAACGACTCGCTCTCAGTGCTCAGGGGAACGACGAGGTCGGCGACGCCGGGATCGAACCACTGGACGACGAGAACGTCGACGACGAGGGCTCCGAGGTGGAACATGGGACTGGCCGGCCGCCGTTCCCGACTCCGACGCGCTGTCGGGCCGTGACGGCGGGTCTCTACCTCGACGTACGTGGTCAGCGAGCAAGTGCGTTGGGTCGTGCGGCGGTGAACGCAGGACAGCGGCGGCCCGTCCCGCGACAGACAAGAATTAAAACAGCTGAAGGGGACAGTAGACTATGGCAGACGAAGTGGCCGACGGCGGCGGGTACGAGACGACGTTCGACCCGGCCCAGGACCAGCCCAACGTCGACGTCACAGAGACGGTCGCGGAGCTGAAAGGGGTCGAGAGCGACGAGCTCTCGCCGCTATACGACGTCATCGGCCACGTCGTCGACGACATCTTCTCCGATCCGCCACAGTCCGGCACCGACGTCGAAGTGTCGTTCTCCTACGAGGGGTTCCGCATCACGCTCTCCCAGGACGGGGACGCGAGGTTCCGCTCCGAGCGGTGAGCGGCGACTGGCGTGGCAGCCAGCGCCGCGTCGGTCGCCGCGACGCGTTCGTTGCCGTTAGCTGCGGGAGTCGCTTCCGCCGTCGGTCTGGCGCGGCTCTTCTGGCTTGGGCGCCCCCTCGGACGCGCGGCCCATCCACTGGTTGATGTTGTTGGCGACGTACTCGTGGCCGCCCCAGCCGATGGCGAGGCCGACGCCGATGGCGAGGGCCGCGGCGACGCCCCACGCGATGGCGTTGGCGAACACGTAGAGGATGCTGACGTCGATGCCCATCGTGTCCAGTCCGATCACGATCGCGGTGAAGTAGAGGAACATCCGCGTTCCGGTCGCGAACCACGACGTGTAGGAGGTCTCGGTCGCCGCCCGGGTCTTCATGATGGCGTCGCCGATGAAGTCCGCGACGACGAAGCCGATGACGATCACCGCCAGGCCGGCGATGAACGCGGGCAGGTACGAGACGGCGGTCGATATCCACTCGGATAGCAGCGGAATCGCGAGGACGTTCGCCGCCGCGAGGATGGCCAGCGCGTAGACGAACCACTTCGCGATGGCACCGAAGGTGTTCGAGACGGCCTGGCGCGACCCGCCCATTATCCGGCCGAGAGGCGTATCGAGGACCATCCTGTCGAGTTCGACCGCGTCGGTCAGTCTGCTCACGACTCTCGCGACCGCGACGCCGACGACCCAGCCGATGAGCAACACGACCAGGGCCGCGACGAGCCTCGGCAGGAACGCGACGATGTCGGCGACCGTGTTCTCCAGATACTGCGGAACGTTGACCTGTAACGCCAGTGCTGTCGTTCGTGTCATTGTATCTCCACGACCTACTTGTCGGTTGAAGCAAATAAATACGGCAGGTCGTATTTGTCGCCAAAATCGAGTAAGCACACCGATCTAGTCTTGCGATTTACCAGGCGTTCGGCGGACGGGTGCATACTTATGAATCGTGAAGACCAATTGATGTGTGTAGCCATGCCCCGAGACGACGACACACCGAGCGAGAGCGAGGTAACGACAGACCGCGACCGCATCGAGAGCTGGGCCGACGATCACGAAGCGACGCCCGTCAGGCGAGAACGCGGCGGTGAACACACCGTAGAACTCCTCCCGGAATCGGATCGACGGGAGCACCACGAAGAGATGACGTGGGACGACTTCCACCGGGAACTCGACGAAAACGAGATGGTCGTGATCCGCCGGAGCCGCGACTCGCGGCCCTTCGACGTCCTCGAACGAAACGAGATGGTGAGTCGGCTGGACGCCGAAGACGTCGAAGACAGGCTGATGGCGGGCGAGACGGTCACGTCGACGATAACCGAGACGACGGTTATCGAGGAGACCATCGTCGAGGAGGCCACCGTCGAGAGCGAGGTCGTCGACCGCGCCGTCGTCGAGGAGAGCATCGTCGACGCCGAACTCATCTCGCGCGAGGTCGACCACTGCGACGTCACGGCCGTCGATATCGACGACGAGATGTTCGACGACGAGATGTTCGAGACGGGCTACGAGAGCACCGACGACGACATCGAGGTCACGGTCGAGGTCGACGAGGACTGGGCGGTGACCAGGGAGGTACTCGAGCAGTTGACCATCGAGAGCCGTATCGTGGACACGGACGCGACGGAGACCGAGACCGTCGAAACGGACTCCATCGAGGAGCGCGTCGACATCGAGGGCGTCCAGGAGACGATCCTGGAGGGCGACATGCTCGCCTCCGAGGGGCGCGCCAACGAGGTCATCGAGAGCGGGGCCATCGAGAGCGAGTTCCGCGAGGGCGAGGTCGTCGAGACGACGTTGCTCGAGCGCAAGACCGTCGAGGAGGAGATGCGCGTCCGACGGGAGTACACCGGCGACCTCACCACTGGCAGCACGCTTACGGCCGAGACGATCACCAGTCAGGACGTCGAGACCGAAATCGCCACGGACGAGGACCGCGAATTCCTCGACCGTGAGGCGATGGCCGACACCAGGACGACCGGAACGATCGGCGGGACGGAGACGGCCGACGCTGATAGCACGATGGGGACGGAATCCACCACCACCACGGCCGACGCAGACGCTGGTGGACACAGCGTGATGCCGACGGAGGCCGACGAGGGGAAGATGGTCGTCGACGCCACGGGCGAGGAAGTCGGCATGGTCACGGACGTCAAGGGCGGCACGATGTACGTCGACGCCCACCCGTCGATCACCGACCGCATCAAGTCGGTCCTCGACTGGGGCGGCCACGACGACGACGCCTATCCCCTGGAGGCGGAGAACATCGCGAGCATCACCGACGACGAAGTCCAGCTGGCGGGCGAGGAAGATCTAGAGCGGGCGTAGACAGCTTGGTTCCGACCGGCGGGAGGAACCAAGTTACGAGCGAGCGGTGTCCTGGCGAGCGATAGCGAGCCAGGGTTCGGAAGACGAGCGGCGCGAGTCGTCCGGTGACGGAGGAACCGCGACCCCGCGCTGGAGGTCGGGGGGACGTATCGTACCCGTGGCGTCACGGGTTCGCGCGCTAGTCGGGCGTCAGCCGTCGGGGTCGCAGTCGGGCGGAAAGTCGGCCTTCGAGGAGCGCTCGGCGCCGCATCTGAGACAGCGGAAGAAGCGCTCACGGTAGGCGGTCTGGCCGTCCCAGCGGCGGTGCTGGTCGGGATGGTTCCCCGGGACCCAGTCCGTCTTGTCGATGACGAGGTGCTGTTCGACGGGTGTCGCGTCGGGATACTCTGGTGCGGCGGATCTGTTGTGGTGGGTGTTCATTTTCTTTCGTTCCCACATTCCGTGAAGCGGAATTGGGGGCTCGAGAGACCGTGGGTTGGTCTCTCGGTGGCCCACAGCGATTAGTGCTGACGCCGGCCCGGCGGGCCCGGTGGCGTCGATGCGAACGGTGGCCGGGGTAGGCACCAGACGAGTATAAGCGACTCCCCTGGCAGCACGGTGACGTGTCAAAAACCGCACGACTGCGGTGGGATCGATGTCCAAATTCGCGGTTGCACCGTGGGGAACCAGTCGTCGCGTCCAGTGACGCGAATCGAACTCCCTCACGTGAACGAGTAGCCACGATTCGGCCGAGCGGATCGGCCCGTCACGGTACCCTGTCTCGGCTCTCGTCCGAGGGCGTGTGCCAGGTGGGGTCCGACCTCACGCTTTTGTAGTGACGTTACGAATGGATTACATGACTGTGGTTTCGCCCCTTCGCGTTGGAATCGTTGGCCTCGGGGGGATCGGTCATCTCCACGCCGAATCTGTCCGGACCCTCTCCCACGAACTCGTCGGCGGTGTCGACGTGAGCGATGTCGCACGGTCCCGATTCCAGGATCGCTTCGGTGTCGCGACGTTCTCGAGTTACCAGGATCTCTTCGAGGCGGGTGTCGATGCGATATTCGTCGCTACCCCCAACCGATTCCACGAGGAGCACGCGGTCGCGGCGCTGAAGACCGACGTTAGCGTGCTGGTCGAGAAGCCACTGGCCCACACCCTTTCGAGCGCGGAGCGCATCGTGAGCGCGGCCGAACGCTCTCGCGCTCTCTGTACCGTCGGGTTCAACGAGCGGTACAGCAACGGCGTCAACGTCATCATGAGCCACCAGTCTGATGGGTTCTTCGGGGACATCTACCACGTCGACGCCCACTACATCCGCCGTCGAGGAATCCCCGGCATCGGCTCGTGGTTCACAGAGAGTGACATCGCCGGCGGCGGTGCGCTTCTCGACATCGGCGTTCACACGATAGACCTGGCGCTGTACTTCCTCGGCTTCCCACCGGTACGGGAAGTCATCGGGACGACGCGCTCTGATTTCGGCCCTGACCCCGATTACACGTACCTGGAGATGTGGGGTGACGAACGGCGTGCGGGGACGTTCAACGTCGAGGACTCGGCGTTCGGGTTCATCCGATGCACGGGCGACAAATCGGTGTGCCTCAACGTGGCGTGGGCGGCGAACCAGCGGAACAACGACGTCTTCCGGATATACGGAACCGAGGCGGGTGCCGAGTACGACCGCGGAAGCGAGGAAGTGACGCTCTTCGAGGTGAGTTCGGGCGGTTCCAGTCACTACATCGACTCGAAAGTGACCGCCCACCGGTCCGAAACGCACCGACGCCAGGACAGGGCGTTTCTCCGGGCGGTCACTACTGGCGATTCGTCCGGTCTCGTGTCGATGGAGGAAGCGCTGACGGTCCAGCGGGCGATCGACGCGATCTATCGGTCGCGAGACGTCGACCTACCGGCCAGGACGTCCCAGTGAGGGTCCCCGGAACGTCGACCGAGCGGCCCTCGTCTCGTGAACCGCGCAATCTGAACCACCGCCGGCGTGGCGATAGTCGGCCAGACAGGGACCGCAGAGCGGCGCCGACTCGATCGAGGAAATGTCTCTCCGAACCAGGAACGGAACGCTACCCGGCGTCTCGGGGACTCGCTCGCGGTCGGAACCTCCCGAACCGTTCTGGCGTGGGTCGTCGATGACCAGAGACAGGTGCGCTTCGAGTCGTTTCACACTCCCCAGAAGAAGACGATGCCGCCGACCGTCGCTACCGACAGCAGCAACTGGAGCGGCGCGCCGACGCGGAAGTAGTCCGTGAACCGGTAGCCGCCCGGCCCGTAGACGAGCAGGTTCGTCTGGTAGCCGATGGGCGTCATGAAGTCGGCGCTGGCCGCGAACGTGACGGCGAGGACGAACGCAAACGGGTCCAGACCCACCTCGGCCGCCGCGTTGGCGGCGACGGGGATCATGAGGATGACGCTCGCACTGTTGCTGATGACCGCCGTCACGAGCGTCGTGATGACGTAGAACACCCAGAGGACGCCGACGGCGGGGAGGAAGCCGGTGCTCGTGGCGACCAGCGACCCGACCAGCGCCGCTGCACCCGTCCCCTCGAACGCGATTCCCAGGGGGATGAGACCGGCGAGGAGGAAGATAACGTCCCACTCGACGGCCTCGTAGAGTTCGTTTGGCTGCAGGACGCCCGTCAGGATCATCGCGACGACGCCCGCGAGCGACGTCGTGAGGATGTCGAAGAGCCCAGTCGCGGCCAGACCGACGACGCCGCCGACGATGGCGAGCGCGACGGGGATCTTCGATTCCCGGTAATTGGGGTCGTCGGGCATGGCCGTGACGATGAAATCCCGGTCCGTCGCGAAGCGATTGGCGCTCTCTTCGCTCGCCTGGGCGACGAGCGTGTCCCCCCGTCGGAGGGGCGTCCGGTCCATCCACTCGTGGAGCAGTTCCGACCCCCGTCTGACGGCGAGGACGTTCGCGTCGTAGGTCTGCCGGAAGGTCGCACTCTCCAGCGTTTCGCCGGTCAGGGACGACCACGACGGCACGACGAGTTCGACGATGGTCTCGCCTTCCTGGTGGGGTGCGAGCGATGCCTCGGTTACGTCCGCGCTGCAGAACGACAGCCCTCGGGAGGCCATCAACTTCCGTAGCGTCGGGATATCGGCACGAACGACGAGCACGTCGCCGGGCCGAACCGTGTTCCCCGCCATCGGCTCCAGAAACGTCCCCTCGCCGCGAACGAGGGAGACGACGTCCGCGTCGAGTTCGGTCCCGTCCATCGTGTCACTGACGGTCCGTCCGACGAAGGAGGACGTCTCGTCCACGACGACCTCCGCCAGATACGGCTCGAGGTCGTACCCCTCCAGGACGGTCTCGACCGGGAGAACTCGCTCGGGGATAAGTCGCTGCCCAACAGTCATGAGGTACACCGTTCCCACGACGAAGACGACGACACCGAGTTTCGTGAACTCGAACATCGAGTAGGCGTGGAGTGACGGGTATTGCGCGCCGAGTCGTGCCGCGACGTTGCTGGCGATGAGGTTCGTCGAGGTACCGATGAGCGTCAGCATGCCGCCCACCATCGACGCGTACGAGAGCGGGATGAGGAGTTTCGAGGGGGACGTGCGACCGCGGTCTGCTACCTCCGAGACGACGGGAATGAGCATCGCGACGACGGGCGTGTTGTTGAGGAATCCCGACGGGATTCCCGCGAACGCGACCGTCGCGCCGAGTTGTTTTCGACGATCGGTCCCGGCGAACGACGCCATCCGTTCACCTAATTTCTGAACGGCGCCCGTCTGGCCGACGCCGTAGCTTAGCACGAGCATCGCCAGCACGGTGATGGTCGCGTCGTTCGAAAAGCCAGAGATCCCCTCCGAGGGCGAGATACCGGTCCACGGTCCGAGGACGATGAGGACCGTCATGACGATGAACGCGGTAACGTGAGGCGGATACACCTCCATGACGAACATGAAGAAAGCGGCCGCTGCGATGGCGAAGACGACGACCATCTCCGTCGTGAGCGGGGGAATCATTGATCACGTATGCTGCGTGAGGTCAGAAGGCAGCACTCGTTCATGTCAACGAATGCTAGCCACTAAATAATACGTTCGACTCGTCCCACCTGACTCTCGACGCGCGCGATTCGATCGGACGATGTCGGAAGGAACTGCTGAGGACGGTATGGCCACGGTTGGTCTCGTCGTCCGTACGGTGGATACGGCCGTGGACTCTCTGATCAGGCTCGTCCACGGCTCGTATTCTCGTCTGTCACATGGTCGTTTGGCGGGCGACGATTTTCTCGCCGGATCACCGTCGGCGCCTGGATGCTCGACGCAGTTCCGCCCCGGCTTTCCATCGTCGGGGTCGACCAGGCGTCGACCGAGAACCGCTGGGCTGCCCTGTTCGTCGGACTCGTCGTCGTGGGGCTGCTGATCCACGTTCCGTACCTGGGACGCCTCGTCGACGTCGTCGTCATTACCTTCGGTCTTGGTACCCTCGCCCGGATCGGCTTGCGAACCTACCGGCGCACCGAACGATCGCTGACGGCCCCCGGGGTCCCCTCGGACACCACGTCCATCCCAACGGACAACCCGTGACGCGACGGCCCCGTCGCCTGCGCCGATCATTCGCCGGTCGGTTCCGATACTCCCTCCTCCGCACGGGCCGTCGGTGTCGACTCTGACTCCCGCCGCGGTTTCCACAAGGGCAAGAAAGGCGCCGCTATGAGGGTGACGAGGACGAACACCACGAGAATCACCAGCACGCTCTGTTGGGCGGTCACCATCTCGTTCTGGATGATTTCGCGGACCTGCTCCAGTCCGCTCACGAACGCCTGCTGCTGGGCCTCGGTCGTCGTCTCGACGGCGTCCTCCAGCTTCACGGTGAGCTGTCGGCGTTCGTCCGCTGAGACCGTCGTCCCGGTCGCTAACAGTGTCACGCCGTCGACGACGTTTGCGTAGAACTGTGAGAGCTGGACCGACCCGGCGACGGCCGTCCCGAACGCGTACCCGAGCTGGCTCAGCGAGTTGATCACCCCCGAGGAGACGTCCGAGAACGATTCGGGGACGGCGGACATCGTCAGGTCCACGAGCTGCCCGGTGAGCAGCCCGAGTCCGACGCCGACGACCAGCAACGGCACTGCCATCTCCCCGATGGCGACGCCGACGGCCGTCACCCCGCCGATGGCTCCGAAGACCTTCGCCCGGTCGCCTCCCTCGTAGTTCTCGACGAGGATCGAGTAGGTGATCGGCAACAGCAGGGCTGCGGTGATGCCCTCGACGATCGACCAGCTGAAGAAGCGCACCGGAATGCCCCAGCTGGCGCCTGCCAGGAGCGTCCCGACGCTGTAGACGGTGAGCGTCCCAATGAGGTGTCACTTGGTATCGATGGCGGCCCTGAGTGCCCCGTCAGGGATGATACGTGCTGCCATCACCATCGAGTAGACGGCGATGGCGGACTGCATCGCGCTGACCGTCGTGTGCAGGTCGGCGACGATAGACGGGACGCCGACGTTCATCATCGACGTGTCGAGGACGCCGAGGAACATGCTCAGCGCCGCGATGACTGCCGGGATCCAGTATCTCCGTCCCGATTCACCGTGTTCCCGCCCAGCGGCTGCGTCGCTCATCGCCACTGCCCTCGGCGAGAATTCATAACGTAGTGGTTTCCACATCACCCGCCTCGGGTGCGCTGGCGCCCACGCAAATTCGAGCGCCGTAGCCCACGCGGATCGAAGCGTTCACGCACAGTCATCCAGGCGTCCCCTCTTCCGTTCCCGATTCGGCTGGCGTGCGTGGTTCTTGCTGGGTCTTCTCGACGTACTCGTCGAGGGTCCGTTTCGACGAGACGCGGGTCCGCTCTCGTTCGGGGTGCGCAAGAACCGGGAGGATCTGTCGTATGAACCCGACGATCAGCACGAGCAGCAGGGGGCCGAGAAAGATGCCGTACCAGCCGAACAGCGCTGGACCGAGGAGGTAGGCGAACATAACGAGTGCGGTGGAAAACATCCGTCCCGAGAGGTACGGCCGGATGTACGTCCGCACGACGTTGTCGAACACGAGCGCCATCACGACGAGGAACACGACTGGGTACCAGAGCAGTACCGGATCGATCGGGACGGCCTGAATTCCGAGGATAACTGCGATGAAGAGGTAGATGATGGACCGACCGACGAGCGGAACCAACGTGAACAGGCCAGTGATGACGGCCAGGAGTACGACCGACGGAATCGCGAGCGTACCGGGTGCGAAGACGTTGAACGCGGTGTATATGAGCGCCGTCAGAACCATGATGGCGAATATCGTCAAGGTGTAGCCGAAGTACACTGAATTGAATCCCGCGTCGACGCCCCGGAAGTAGTCGGTCGCGAGACCGTCTTCGTCGAAGACCTCGGTGGTGAACCAACCTGTGAGGCGGCGGTCGTTTACGAGCAGGAAGAACGCCAGGAGGATGGAGAGGAACACGTTGTAGAGCGTCGCACCGACGGCGCCGAGCGCCCCGCTGATAGTCACGACGGTGGACTGGACGGACGGTTCCTGGATTAAGACGACGACCGTCTGGTACACGTCTTCGGGCGTGTTCGGGACCGGGGTGGGAACCTGAAACGGAAGCCGCTCGACGATCGCCTGGATCGGAACGCCGGCCAGGGCGTCCACGAACTGTCCGAGTGCGATCACGAAGAACGCCGCGACGAAGACCACGAACGGAACGACGATGAGGAGTATCGTCGCAGCGGCGGCCAGTCCGGCCGAACCGACCCGGGATTCGAGCCAGCGAGTGATCGGGCGCGCGACGTAGTAGACGAACAGCCCGAAGACGATCCAGGGGAGGTACTCGAACGCGACGAACGCCGTGACGCCGAGGAACACGACACCGAGCACCCACCAGGCGAGGTGTTCTCGTGCCAGCCCGATCCGGACCGATCCCGTCTCTGACTTGTCGAGGGACATAAAACGGAAATTCGATTCGAGCGTGCATAAATCAAATCCATTCGACATTTTTCGACCGAAGGACGGAGGCGAGTACTCTCTACATACGTACGAGAAGACGTGAGATTATTCGGGTGAATCCGGCCGGCCACTGGAACGAGACGATTCAACAGACCGATCGCTCTCGCATCTCCGCGGGCTCGTCTGCCCAGCACAGGACCAGGCCCCGGCTGGAGCGGTCGCTCTCGTCGGGAGCCTCAACGTCGAGTGGCATACGTCCACGTTCGGGCGGCGACGGTATGATCGTTGTCGCCGAAGTGGATGGGATGAGCCGCCAGGGCCGTTCCCATCGGGACGCGAGTGCTACCCGATATCGGGTGGAAAAACCATCACGTTCCGTGGTTCGCGGGCCCGCATCGGGTCGAAATCGTCCCCGCTTGGCAAATGACTCGTACTCGCCACCGTATGTGGCTCGTATTCTTCCGAGAACGTGATGCGCGTATCACGTGTTGGATGGGACCGATTCTCGTCTTACTCCTGCGCTTACCAGTAATATAAGGAACATAGTACTACGTTCGTCGCTAGCGTATCATCTATTGCATCATGAGAGTAAACTGGAGTGCAGTAGTAACTGGATTCATCATCGCGATCGTCCTCGGATTGTTCATCGTCTGGGTAGTCCCGATCACGGCGGGAACCGTCTGGCTTCTGGCCGCTCCCGGACTGGTCGGTGGGTTCATCGCCGGATACATAGTGACAGGGGGCTGGAACGGTGCCCTCAACGGCGGCCTCGCCACGGTGTTCGGCGGGCTGGTCTGGCTGGCCCTCGTCACGATAGTGGGAGCGCTCTTCGCTGGACTCTTTCCCGCGATCAGCGTCGCGAGCATCGGCTTGCTCGCCCTGTTCGTCCAGGCGATCCCTGGTGCCCTGGCCGGGGCCCTGGGCGGCTGGTGGAAGGCACACCGGGAAGAGCGCCCGGGCCCCACGACGGGGTGACCACGGATCCCGAAATCGGTCGAGCCCCCACCATCATTTTGAGAGAGCCGTAGACGCGAGCGGGGACCCACTCGTCGGCGAAGCAATGATGATGAACCGAGACGTCCCGAGAGGGGCAGTTGAAATCGAGAGTCCCGGACCGCACCCAGGTGTGGGATCGACAGCGTCGACTGACGTACTCCGATGAGTCGGAGCAACAGGCACTGATGACGGGTTCGGACACTGGAGATGGCTCGTTCGACGACGAGGAATCGTGTCGGCGTTCGCCGGTGCTGCACAGGTCAGTTCGTGTGTTCGATCGATGCAGGAAATCTTTCGTCCTCTCGCTGGCGCTTCTGGTCATCACCCGTCGGGATCATTCCGGTAGCGGTTGGTTCTAGTCGAGAGCCCACCGGGCTGTCCGAGTGTGGGATGACGATCACGGTATCACGGTGTCGGACGACGCCGCCCTGCCGCTCGGCCAACCGAGCGGTGGCTCCGGTGACTCTGACTCTGAGACCTGTGCTTCGACGAACCCGACGCGAACCTCGACGTCCCTCCCTAACTCTCGTGTCAGTTCGTCGTCCCACCGCTGGGCGAGATCGGGTGGCACTTCCTGTGTTCGTGAGACGCCGACGAGGACGTTCACCACCGGCTCGTTCCCCAGTAGGAGGTCATCGGGTTCGTAGTCAACGGTCACCGAGACGAGTTCGACGTCCTCGATGTTTGCTTCGGCAAAGCGTTGCTGAAATTCGTCCCTGGTCTGCTGCTCGAAGGATTGCGTCTGGAACGTCGTCCAGGTGACGGCGCCGAGGGCCACGGAGAGTACGGCGATGCCGACAGCGATGACGACGATCCGGGAGTACACTGACGCGCGAACGCCCTCGTAACGGCCGGCCTCGAGTGGCTTGAACCCCGCAAACCAGAACAGGACGAGCGCCGAGACGTTGATCGCCAGCAGGTTCACGACGACGAGCACGGCGGCCGCGATCGCGACCCCGGAAAGCCCGAATGCGATTCCGAGTCCCGACGTCGCTGCCGGCGGCACGAGCGCGACGGCGATGGCGACGCCGACGAGTGCGGAGCCAGCCCCCCGCATGATGCTGATCGCACCGGCGATGCCGGATCCGAGCGCGAGAAAGAGCGAGAGGAAGTTCGGGCTCGTCCGCTCTGCGACCTGCGGGATGGTCCGGATGTCGAGATGGGGCGGGATGAGGATCGTCTGCTGGAGAAGCCAGCCGAATATCGCGGCGGTCGCGATGGCCGCGAGGAGCCCCAACACCTGGAGCGTGACGCCGCGAGAGGCCATGTCCGGATCGTCGAGGATGCTCCCGACGCTGGCCGAGATGGCGGGGCCCATCAACGGTGCGACGACCATCGCGCCGATGATGGTCGCCGCGGAGTCGAGCAAGAGACCGGTCGTCGCGATGATCGTCGACAGCAACAGGAAGGCAAAGAACGTCGAGTTCGCCGGCGCGAGGTCCTGTGCCCGGGCGTATAGTTCATCCCGCGAGATCCGGAGGCCAGGGAATCGCTCGATGAGCGCCGAGAGTCGCTGGGAGACCACTGTTTCCGTCGGCAAGACTATCGTGTACGAGTCCTCCCGGATGCCCGCATCGACCAGATCCTCCATCACGGTCTCGACGCCGCTCGGCGGGACGGGGAACTGGACCATCGCCTCAAAGTCGCCACGGCCGACCTCCTCGAAGACGGCGTAGTCGATCTCCTCGGTATCGAGCGCGTCGAGGACGGCCTCGCGGGTTCCCTCGGGGATCAAGACCTGGACGAGTCTCATCGGTCGCTTCGGGAGGGCAGCTGATCGTTCACGATCGGATCAGCCAGCGATTTCCTCGGCCGCGAACTTCTCCTTGAGTTGGGTCTCGTCATCCGGCGAGAGATTCGTCTGGATGATGGTGAACTCCGCGTCCGACAGATCCTCCTGAATCCGATCGATGTTAGCGTCGTGCGTCAGCAGGAACAGCGCCGACATCCCCGGTTCGATCGTCTCGCTGACCTCCTTGATGAACGAGTCGTCGATTCCCACGTCGCCGAGCTTCCCCGCGAGAGCGCCGCTCGCTGCCCCCACGGCCAACCCGAGCCACGGGGCGAGAAAGAGCACCCCGATGAGCATACCCCAGAACGCGCCACCCAGGGCACCGCCTCCGACGAGGCTGTGGGCCTGCTTGACCTTCGCGTGGCCGTTCTCCTTTCGGACCACGACCGCCGCGTCTTCCAGCGTGATCAGCTCCCGCTTTTGAAAATCGTACATCCGCTCGCGCATCTGCTCCGCTCCGTTCATGTCGTCGAACGCTAACACCACTAATGAGCTCATGCCAGAGGACCTTCACCGCAGCGATCAATAGTTATACACGGGGATATCTACGCCGTGTGTAACATACTGGGTGAATCTATCGCGGTCTCTCACAGATGGTTGTCGTTACGCCTTCTACACCGGACCCTCATGTGACTTACTGGGTGAATGCGTCGCTGTGGTTCGCGGAATTATCATCCTTTCGGCTTTGACATCGAAGGTGAGTCAAACAGGCTCTTGTTTCCTTTCAGTTTGCGTATGCACCAATACCCCCGATCGTCGATGTCGTCCGTTCCGCTGGGGAGCCATGGACTACCGAGTGTCCGGGAACATCGAACCTGTGACAGGACCCTCAATTCCGGCGGGACCCTAATTGGGGTTGGGTAGTCGTGAGTGGCGTCTGTTCAGTCGTCTTGGGTTGGCATCGCTTCCGGGTCTCCGGGGACAGCGACATGGGCGTTGGGTTTCAGCTTCAGAAGTAGCCTGCCCAGTAAAGGAGTGTCCATGCTCACGGTCGGCCGAGGAGTCCGCGGGAACTCAGTTCGCAAGAGACGGATACCGATACCATCGGGGAATGAGAATCAGGAGTTCTGCGTAGACCAGAGAGTATTCAAAATACTGTCATAGCCGCAGCTTTGTCGCGGACGGATCAGTTGGTTGGACGATTGATCCCGATGGACGTCCCTGTGTTCTCCTGGGTAGGCTGCGTATCTCCTCGGTAAGTCAGGACGGTTTGGGAATTGCCACCGAATTACAATGCCCATTGCCCGCTAGTCCTGAGTCGGGTTACTATCCGCCAACGGTGCCCTTTCGTTCGATACCGGACGGGAGCGACAGGAGCCGAACCGGACCACTCGGGTGCGGGGGAGTGACCCACTTAGACGTATGCCAGAACAAGAATTCCACGGCCACATCGGCCGTACGTACGACGAATCTGACCCGTGGTGGCCCGAGCAGACACGGGCGCCCGAAGACGCCCCGAACGTCCTGATGGTCGTCCTCGACGACGTTGGCTTCGGGCAGATGGGCTGCTATGGTGGGTTGATCGACACGCCGAACATCGATAGATTGGCCGAAAACGGCCTCCGCTACAACAACTTCCACACGACCGCGCTCTGCTCGCCGACGCGGAGCTGCCTCATGACTGGCCGGAACCACCACTCGAACGCGATGGCGGGGATCGCCGAGATCTCGACAGGATTCCCCGGCTACAACGGACACATCCCCCACGAGAACGGAATGATCTCGGAGACGCTCGTAGCGGAGGGGTTCAGCACCTACGCCCTCGGCAAGTGGCACCTCACCCCCGCCGAGACTTCGAGCGCCGCCGGGCCGTACGACCAGTGGCCGCTCGGGAGGGGCTTCGAGCGCTTCTACGGGTTCCTCGGTGGCGATACCGACCAGTACACGCCCACCCTCGTCCAGGACAACCACCAGGTCGAGCCGCCCGCCACGCCCGAGGAGGGGTACCACCTCACGGAGGACATTGCCCAGCGCGCGATCGATTTCATCGGCGACGCGAAACAGGTCGACCCTGACAAACCGTTCTTCACCTACTTCTGCCCGGGCGCTTGTCACGCGCCCCATCAGGTGCCGAAGGAGTGGGCCGACAAGTACGAAGGCGAGTTCGACATGGGCTGGGACGAGGCCCGCGAGTTGATCCTCGAACGCCAGAAGGAGATAGGCGTCGTCCCGGAGGGAACAGACCTCTCACCGCAGAACCCGGACGTCGACAGCTGGGACTCGCTCTCCGACGACGAGCAGCGGCTGTACGCACGAATGATGGAGGTGTTCGCCGGCTTCCTCGAACACACCGACGCCCAGCTAGGGAAGGTCCTCGACTACCTCGAGGAGACCGGCGAGCTGGAGAACACTCTCGTGATGGTCGTCTCCGACAACGGCGCCAGCGCCGAGGGCGGACCCACGGGCTCCGTCAACGAGAACCGATTCTTCAACAACGTTACGGAGAGCCTCGAGGACAACCTGGAGGCGATTGACGACCTCGGTGGCCCCGAGTACTTCAACCACTACCCCTGGGGCTGGACGTGGGCCGGAAACACGCCGATGCAGCGGTGGAAGCGCGAGACGTACCGCGGCGGGGCGGGCGATCCGTTCGTCGTCCACTGGCCGGACGAGATCGAGTCCGAGGGCGAAATTCGCGAGCAGTTCGTCCACGCCATCGACCTCGTGCCGACGATTCTGGAGGCAGTCGGGATCGACGCGCCTGACGAGATCAAGGGCGTCTCGCAGTCTCCCATCGAGGGGCAGAGCTTCGCCTACTCGTTCGACGAACCGGACGCGCCGGAACAGCACACCACCCAGTATTTCGAGATGCTCGGCACCCGGGCCATCTACCACGACGGCTGGCGGGCCGTGCATCCGTGGCCGTTCGGCCAGCCGATCACCGCCGAGGACCTCTCGGCGACTACGCTCGAAGAGTCCGGCTGGGAACTGTACAACCTCGATGAGGACTTCTCGGAGGCCCACGACGTCGCCGACGAGCACCCAGAGAAGGTGCTGGAACTGGCCCAGTTGTGGTGGACCGAGGCCGGCAAACACGACGTCCTCCCCCTCGACGGTCGCGGGATCCAGCGCTTGGCCGAAGCACGACCGCAGCCCGGGAAGCCCCGCGACCAGTACGTCTACTACCCCGGGGGGCAGCACGTGCCCGAGAACGCGGCGGTCAGGGTGTTGAATCGAGACCACAGCATCACCGCCGACCTCACGGTACCGGAGGGAGGTGCCGAGGGTGTGCTGCTCGCCCATGGCAGCCGAGAAGGCGGCTACTCGCTCTTCGTACAGGACAACCACCTCCACTACGTCCACAACTACGTTGGGGTCGAGGAGTACGAGGTGGTCGCAGACGAACCGCTACCCGATGGCGACGTCTCCGTCCGAATGGAGTTCGAGACGACCGGTGAACCGGACGTCGCGAACGGGAAGGGGGCACCGGCTACCGTGCGGCTCTACCACGACGACGACCAGGTCGGCGAGAGCGACCTACCCACCACGATCCCCAACACGATCGGCATCGTCGCCGGTCTGAGCTGTGGGCGGGACAGCGTCAACACGGTCACCGACGCGTATCGGGATCGGAAGCCGTTCGCGTTCACCGGCGACATCGCTCGGGTGACCGTCGACGTGAGCGGCGAGCCGTTCGTCCACGAGGGGAAGGAGATAGACCGACTCATGGCGCGGGAGTGATCAAAATGAACGACGACACACCGACGACAGCAGTGGATCGGACAGCGTCGCCAGGGAGGGCGCGATGAGCCCGTTCGGCGGACGCCAGCGACGCCAGGAACGCCGACGGAAACGCCGGGATCGATTGACGGGCACAGGTCCACCGATGGGCGAACCGACCGTCGATCAGCCGGTCGATTCCGCCGTCGCTCCGTCGGCAGAACCGGGTGCGGTGACGCGCTATATGATGCGCCAGAAGCTCGTCACCTTCGGGAACGACTTCGTCATCGAGACTACAGACGGCGTGCCGGCGTTCAAAGTCGACGGGAAGGCCCTCCGGGTACGGAACACCATCCAACTCGACGACATGCAGGGCCGACACCGCTACCGCATCCAGGAACGCATCGCGCGGGTCAGGGAGACGATGGTGATCGAGCGAAACGGACGGCGCATCGCGACCATCCACATGGCGCTGGTGACGCCGCTCCGCGACCGGTTCAAGGTCGAGGTCGCTGATGGGCCGAACCTCCACGTTCAGGGGAACATCTTCGCCCACGAGTACGCCATTACCCGGAACGGCGCACCCGTTGCGAACGTCTCCAAGCGGTGGGTCCGCGTTCGGGAAACGTACGGCGTCGAGGTGGTGCCGGGCGAGGAGGACGCATTCGTCCTCGCAGTGGTCGCGGCAATCGATGCCATCGTGTCGAAGGGTCCTGGCGGCCGACGCCGGGGCCGTCGGTGATGTGGCGCCCCCTCGTCTCGGAATACGAACACGCCTTCTCCCTGGTTCGCCAGCGTCGCGAACTGTTCACACACAAGGAAACAGAGATCACTCACCTTCTGGCAAATTAGTTATACAAATGAAAAAATCAACCAACGATCCAGACGACGGCCCAGATCCACGGAACGAAACGACTGAGCAGACGATGCACAGGACGAGACCGACGGAGGTATCCGAATGACCCCCCGGCGCGGACGAGCACGACGGCAGGAGCGACGTCAGGAGCGGCGTGGGGGCCCCAAAGCGGCGACCCGGTACCGGATGCGTGAGAAACTCGTAACCATCGGGGACGACTACGTTATCGAGACAGCCGGCGGCGTCCCCGCGTTCAGTGTCGACGGGAAGGCCCTCAGGGTCCGCAACACGATCCAGATCCGGGATCGATCGGGAACCCCGCTCTACCGTATCCAGGAGCGGAAGCTGCGGCTGAAAGAGACGATGGTGATCGAGCGAAACGGCCAGCGGATCGCTTCCATCCAGAAGGCCCTCGTCACCCCGATGCGGGACCGCTTCGAGGTCGCGGTCGCTGGCGGACCGCCGCTTCACGTACAGGGGAACATCGTCGACCACGAGTACGAGATCACGCGGAACGGTGCGCCGGTCGCCACTGCCTCGAAGCGGTGGTTCCGCGTGCGCGACACGTACGGTGTGGAGGTGATGCCGGAGGAGGACCACGCGTTCGTACTGGCCGTCGTCGCCGCGATCGACGCGATATGACGGCGCTGGCACGCGGAACGATCCGCGCGCCGAGAAGCCACAGCTCACGGGATACCGAACGCCCCGACTGCGACACAGAGGGAGGGTCAACGTGGCCGTAGTCCTCGAATCGCTCGCCACGCTGTCGGTGCTGGTCTTCGTCGTGTCGAGCATGCTGGCCATGGGGTTGAGCCTGACCATCGGTCAGATCGTCGAACCCCTGCGGGACCTACGACTGGTCGGGAAGGCCCTCCTCGCCAACTTCGTCCTGGTCCCGCTCCTGGGCTACGCCATCCTCGTCGTCGTCCCCCTCTCGGAGGCCCAGTCTATCGGGTTGATCTTGCTGGCGACGGCGGCCGGGGCTCCGTTCCTCCCGAAACTGGTGGAGAACGCGAAGGGGAACATCGCCTTCGGCGTTGGGCTGATGGTCTTGCTGATGGTGCTCACGGTCGCGTACGTCCCGCTCGTTCTTCCCTTCCTGCTACCCGGCGTCGAGGTGAACCCGTTCGACATCGCGAGCTCCCTGATCGTCCTGATGCTGGTCCCGCTGGCCATCGGCCTCGTCGTCAAGGCCCGGTACGCCGACACGGCCGCCTCAGTGCAGCCCGTCTTGAACCAGACGTCGAGTACCGCGCTGATCCTACTCGTCGTGCTCATGCTAGTGCTGAACTTTCAAAACGTACTCAGCGTCATCGGTACCGGCGCCATCTTCGCCCTACTGCTCTTCGTCGTCGTTTCGTTCGGGCTCGGCTGGGTGCTCGGTGCCCCCGGCAGGGACGACCGTTCGGTCATGGGGCTAGGGACGGCACAACGGAACGTCTCGGCTGCACTAGTCGTGGGCGCTCAGAACTTCGGCGAGCCGGACGTATTGGTCATGCTGATAGTCGGCGCGATAGTGATGCTGGTGGTGCTGCTGCCCCTGGGTGGGGAACTAGACAAACGGACCCGACCGACCGTCGAAACACCGGAGAGCGAGACCGACCGTGCGACAGAACAGCCGGCTGGCGACGGCGCCGGTCGCTACGGTGGTGCCGACAGACAGACGGACTGAGGATCACTCCCAGATGACACGAACACGCTCGAATCCGCAACGAACGGACGCACCGGACGACGGAATGGCCTGGATTCCAGGCGGGACGTACACCATGGGTTCCGAGGAGTTCTACCCCGAAGAGGCGCCCACCCGCGAGGTGACCGTCGACGGCTTCTGGATGGACGAAACGCCGGTGACGAACGCCGAGTTCGCCGAGTTCGTCGACGAGACGGGCTACACGACGTTCCCGGAACGGAATCCAAATCCCGAGGACTATCCCGGCGCCGAGCCGGACGACCTCGTCCCCGGATCGGCCGTCTTCACCTCGCCGGACGGCCCGGTGAACCTGCAGAATCCGAACCAGTGGTGGGAGTACGTCGAGGACGCCGATTGGCTCCGGCCGCTCGGTCCCGACAGCTCGCTCGAGGGCCTCCTCGAGCACCCCGTCGTCCACGTCGCCTACGAGGACGCCCAGGCGTACGCCGAATGGGCCGGCAAAGAACTACCCACCGAGGCACAGTGGGAGCGTGGTGCCCGCGGCGGGCTTGAGGCCAAGCGGTTCGTCTGGGGCGACGACCACGTGCCGGATGGACAGGTAATGGCGAACACCTGGCAAGGGGATTTTCCCCACGAGAATACGGTAATCGACGGGTACGAACGCACCTCGCCGGTGGGTGCCTTCCCGGCCAACGGCTTCGGTCTCTACGACGTCACGGGGAACGTCTGGGAGTGGACTCGGAACTGGTTCAGCAGGGACCCGACGGCTGGCGACAGCCCGACGTGCTGTACGCCGACGAATTCGCGCGGTGTCTCGAAAGATGAGAGCATCGATCCACGGGATCCCGCCGGGACTCCACGGAAGGTACTGAAGGGGGGTTCCCACCTCTGTGCGCCGAACTACTGCTTCCGGTACCGGCCGGCTGCTCGGTACCCCGAGCCGATCGACACCTCGACGAGCCACGTCGGCTTCCGCTGCATCGCACCGGCGCAGGATTGAACCGCGCGAGGTCAGGAGCATCGACGTTGCAGGCGGATCTCTGGGAGAAAGATTGCTGACACATGGAACTGGATTGGATCTTGCAGACGGAACCGGCCGGCTTCCCCATCGCTGCCGGCCTGTTCACAGTCGGCCTCGCGGTCGTCCACCTTCTCGTCGGCCGATGGAACGACCCAGGGTCGGCGCTACGACGCCGCTTGCTATCGGTGGCCGGGGGGGGGGCGACCGTCGCGTACGTCTTCGTACTGCTCCTCCCTGAAGTGAGCGAGGCGGCGCTTCTCGTCGCCGAGCGTCGCGACGACGCACTGCTCGCCGAACAGGCGGTCTACGTGATGGCGTTGTCGGGATTCGTGGCGTTCTACGGCGTCGAGGCGATCGTTAGCCGTCGGCTCGGAGAGGACGTCGAGGCGTCGTCGATCGTCTTCTGGGGACACGTGGCCGTCTTCGCCCTCTACAGCGGTCTCATCGGGTACTTGCTGTTTCACCAGGAGGTGGACGGCGTTGCCAACCTGTTCTTCTATGCCCTGGCAATGGCGCTGCACTTCGGCGTCACTGACTACGGTCTCCGCCGCCACCACGGGGACCAGTTCGACCGAGTCGGTCGCTGGCTGCTCGTGGGTGCGACGCTCGCGGGTGGTGTCCTCGGGGCGATCGTCGAAGTCGACGGGCTGGCGCTCTCGATGTTGTTCGGGTTCGTCGCAGGCGCTGTCATTCTCAACGTCGTCAAGGAAGAACTCCCCGACGTAGATCAGAGCCGGTTCGCGGCGTTCGTCGTCGGCGCTGTCGTCTACTCCGTCGTCCTGCTGCTAGCCTGATCTACGGGGGGATTCGATCACCAGCGTCGCGGTCCATTACCAGGACACGATCGAACCGCGGGACGGCGGGAGCATCGGTCATTTCAGGCGGATTTCGGGAACAGGGATTGACGACACATGGACCCGGATTGGATTCTGGAGACGGGACCCGACAGCTTCCCCGTCGCCGTCGGCCCGTTCACGATTGGCTTCGGGGTCGTCCACTTTCTTGTCGGTCGGTCAATTCGATCGCCTCACTCTTCGCACTTCAGTGAACTCTGCGGCTGTCAACATCCCAACTCATTTGCCCGTACCGGCCCAAGTACGAGCGAGGCAACTCGCATGAGTGACAACCGCGACATGGGGATCGAGTTCGGCGACCTGCAGGAAGACCTCGAGACCGAGAACTATCCCATCTCGAAGGAGGAACTGCTGGAGAAATACGGCGACCGGACGGTCGAGCACTCGGGTGGCGAGAGCACCGTCGAGGAGGTACTCGGTCCGCTCGGTCGCGAGGAGTTCGAGGGACAGGACGAGGTCCACCAATCGATCCTCAACATGGTCGGGGACGACGCCGAGGGCCGCGAGAACTACTCCGACCGCGGCGGTTCCGTGGCCGGCGAGAATCGCGACACCGAGGGAGGCGGCGAGGACGGCGACGGGGACGGAAGCCAGGAGTCCCTGTGACGACCTGTCGCTGACGCGAACTTTCTTACGGCCACCCGGAGTAGTCGGGATGCGGTCAGGCGATATCCATGAGCCAGCAACAGCCACCCACACAGAGCCAGCAGTCCGAGCAGCGACCGAACGACCAGCAGCCCCAGCAGTCCCAGCAGCCCCAGCAACAGACGCAGATGCAGTCCCAGGGGGGTCAGATGCAACGCCGGAGCCAGCCCCGTCAGGAGGACCTGCGGTTGTTCCCGACGCGGAATTTCCTCGATCAGCAGGTCCGGTCGACGAGCATCACCGCGCTCAACCAGGTCCTCGCGGACATAACCGCGGTCACCATGCAGACGAAGACGGCCCACTGGAACGTCCGCGGGCCGAACTTCTACCAGCTCCACGAGCTGTTCGAGGACGTTGCCGACACGCTCGAAGCGTTCACCGACGACATCGCCGAGCGGGCCACGGCGCTCGGCGGCCTGGCCCAGGGTACTGCACCCGTCGTCGCCCGGGAGTCCTACGTCCCCCAGATGCCCGCGACACTCTCGGACGAGCAGGCACTGCTCGAGGCGATCGCGACCAGTCTCGCGCGCTTCGACGCGACGCTGTACGAGCAGATCGACGCCGTCTCGGAGCAGGGCGACCTCGACACCGCGGACCTGCTCAACGAGGTCTCGCGCGGCGTGTCGAAGGCGCTGTGGTTCGTCGAAGCTCACCTCCAGGGCGGGCCCGGCGACCAGCGCCGGCACCGCGCTCCGTAGGACGACGCGTCGAACCGCTTCCGCTGACGAACCGCGACGCGCGGACCGATCGCCCGATTCGACGACGAGCCAATCAACCGACGAGTCCACCCACCGACAAGGCCCCCACCGACGAACCACCCACCGACGAACCAGACCATGTCACGATCCCAGCGATCCGCCCGACGACAGCCGTCGCACCGGACCGACCCGTCGTATCGCACCGAAACGACAGGTTCCGCACGGAGTGATCCCGATGCCTGAACTCGGCTACGCGCTGTCCAGCGAGGAACATCCCCCGGACGACCTCGTCGACAACGCCGTCCGCGCGGAGGCGGTGGGTTTCGAACACGCACTCATCTCCGACCACTATCATCCCTGGGTCCAGAGCCAGGGCGACGCGCCGTTCGTCTGGACGACGCTGGGTGCCATCGCCCGCGAGACGGCGGACCTGCGCGTCGGGACGGGCGTCACGGCGCCTATGATCCGCATGCACCCTGCCGTCGCGGCCCAGGCCGCCGCCACGACGGCCGAGATGTTCGACGGCCGGTTCTTCTTCGGCGTCGGTACCGGCGAGAACCTCAACGAGCACATCACGGGCGAACGGTGGCCGGCGTTCGAGGTCAGGATGGCGATGCTCGAGGAATCCGTCGACGTCATGCGCCGGCTCTGGACCGGCGAGAACGTCTCCCACCACGGCGAGCACTACACCGTCGAGAACGCGAAGCTGTTCACGCTCCCTGAGGAGCCGCCGGACGTCTACGTCTCCGGCACCGGCCCGAAATCGGCGAGGAAGGCCGGCGAGTTCGGCGACGGCCTCGTCAGCACCGCACCGGTCGCAGACCTCGTCGACGGCTTCCAGGAGGCGGGCGACGGCCCGCGTTACGGCCAGGCGACCGTCTGTTACGCCGACGACGAGGACGAGGCGGTCGAGACGGCCCTGGAGTACTGGCCCAACACTGCCATGCCCGGGGACGTCAGCTGGGAGCTCCCGACGCCGAAACACTTCGAGGCGCTGGCCGAAGACGTCGAGGCGGAAGACATCACGGAGAGCGTCGTCTGCGGGGCCGATGTCGACGAACACGTCGAGCAAATCCAGCAGTTCGCCGACGCGGGGTTCGACCACGTCTACGTCCACCAGATCGGTCCGAACCAGGCGGACTTCTTCGAGTTCTACGAGTCGGAAGTGCTGCCGTCCTTCAGCTGAGGCAGCCGCCGGGACGACGTCGTCGCCCGAACGGGAGCGCGGGCGGTGTCGTCGCGCTTCGATTCCCACGTGAGCACTTGCTGATCAGTAGTTTGGTACCAACGTTTTAGGGTGGCAACTCCTATCAGACGTATGAGCGGTCGTGGAGAGAAACCAGACGCAGAAGACGAATCGGAAGCGCTCAGCCTCTCGATCGGTGAGACCCTCTACAACGAGGAGGGCGAAGCCGTCGGCACCATCCGTGGGATCGAGGAGAGCGGCGCATACGTGACCACCCGGGACGACATCGAAGGGATGAGCATCGAACACGCCAAGTCGGGCCAGTCTTTCGGCGAAGCCGAACTGATGTGGCGCTGTACGCAGTGCGGCGAGATGGGTGACATCGAGGGCGGCCTCCCGGATACGTGTCCCAACTGCGGGTCGGAGAAGGAAGAATTGATGTACTGGACGGAGGACTGATCCGTCCAGTGAGCGGGTTTATACGCGAACAACGGATCAGTCCGAGTGAGGACTGATAGTCTCGGTTGTAAGCACGTACCGTCGTTTGGGGTGACCGGTGGCGTCGAACGCCGGTAACAAGTTACAACCGACACTATGAATTGCTCAGTGATGGGCTCCGTCGCGCCATAGCGATTCAGTCCGAGTGAGGACTAACGCGTCCGGGAGGGTGGACCGCCCCGCGACTACGCGGGGAGAGCGCTCGGTCGACGGACAGTGGGTGCGTCAGCGAGGGCGGTGGGGCTACGTCTCCTGGGTCAGTTCCGACCTCTTGGGCTCCTGCTCGGAGCGCTGGTCCCCGCCGGTCGGGGACTTGGAAGACTGTTCGGTCGGTGGTTCCTGCTGGGATCCCTTTGTGTCCTGCTGGACCGGCGGCGTCTGTGCGGGCGGCGTCTGCGTCGATTGCCGGCCCGGTGGTTGCTGAGACTGCTGCGGTGGCTGCGACTGGATTCCCTCCGCGGGGGATTGTTGGGACGGCTGTGCGTACTGCTGGGATTGCTGGGATGGCTGTGCGTACTGCTGAGATTGCTGGGACGGCTGAGTGTACTGCTGAGATTGCTGGGCTGGCTGAGTGTACTGCTGGGGTGTCGGCTGCTGGGGCGGCTGTTGCTGGCCCGCTGGCTGCTGCATTCCCTGCGTTGACTGCTCGCTGAACTGCGATGACTGGTGCTGCGGTGACTGGCGCCGGGGTGACTGGTGCTGCTGGGACTGCGGTTGCTGAATCGGCTGCTGTTGCTGAATCGGCTGCTGTTGCTGTGACTGTGGATACTGCTGGGTCGGCTGCTGCGTCTGGGGCTGCTGATGCTGCTGGGTCGGTCGCTGTGTCCCCTGGGACTGTGGGGGCTGGAACTGCTGCATCTGCTGGGGGATCTGCTGGGCCTGGGACTGCATCGCCTCCATCCCGGACTCGGCGGCCTGTTCCGTGTTCTGGACCGCGTTCTCGACGGTCGTGATGTAGGTGGTGAGCGCGTCGTTGGTGAAATCGATGCCCTGGCGCTGGGCCCACCTCCCGAGTTCCAGCCCGTTGAGCATCATCTCGGCGGCGCTCTTCTGGAACTCGACGGTCTGTTCCATCGGGAACTCGACCGCCTGCTGCATGGCGCGCTGACTGTTCTCTATCGTGTCCTGTTGCATCTCTATCGCCTTGCTGACGAGGTGGTTGGATTGACTCATTGGTAGTGACGTGGTGGCTGGCTGCTCGCCTGGTCGCGCGACGGTGCCCCGTCCCGGTCCGCGGGCACGCGAGGCGGAGATCTGGTCGCGCGGTCGCTGGTTGGTGTCTGTGCGTCGCGGACGTCGACAGACTCTCCGACTGCTGGTATCCGTATAAACCGCCGATACCGTTCAGCGGAGTAACCGGCGCCCTCCCGGGAAAACGGGTGTTTTCTCGGCCGGTCCGTCCGACGGTACAGAGCGCGTCGGGCCCGCTGGAGGCGGCGTGGAGACTGCGATTACGGCGGTAAGACGCTCCTGACGCGAGCGACGGCGAGACTGCGACGAGGCGAGAAGAGAGGCCCCAGAGCGAAATCGGCTACTACCGCTGGACGGGCGGCGACTGGCGCGGCGGGACGATGGCGATCTGACCGTTGCTGTAGACGGTCACCTGGTGGTTCCAGACCGTGAAACTGAGGTGGCCGTTCGTCCGGGGGGTCCCGTCCGGTTTGGGCGCGAAGAGGCGGTCCAGCGCCTCGGGGTCGACGTGGTCGTTCAGCGTGAATCCGGTGTCGGTGACGTCGATACCGGTGACGTCGGAGATGGCGTGGGCGAGCGTCGTCGTCAGTTCCGCGGCGCCGTCGAAGTCGTGCCTGACGAAGTAGTTCTGGGTATCACGTGCCTGCTGCTGGGGGGCGTTGTGTTCGACGTGTTGTCCGTTCCGATACATTGATTGAGTCACTCTCTCGTAGTCGGTGTATTAGTAAAAGTTTTACTGCCGGTATGGGTTTTCTTCCGCCACGCCGATCCGCCGCCCTGGGGTCATTAGCGGTCCCGATTCGACCGACTTCGCCGAATTGTAACAGATTTCGAACCAGTTCACGTCGGGTGGTTCGATCCGGCCGTTCAGCGAAAGCTTTCATGGTCCTAAGACGAGCTTACTGGCCGCGGCGACGGTCGTGAGGGGGGCGGAGCTGTGACCCGTCGACCTGCCTGTTTCGGACGGGTGTGTTCCGGGCGCGTGGGCGGGGCAGTCCGTTCACAGGGTCGCGCGTGAGTCATCCGGCCAGCGAAGAGCCCCGCGGGCGCGCCCCGCGTCGTCCCCGGGATAGCCGCCACCCGGACTTCTTTGAGGTTTCGGCTCGTCTACACGACCGGAGAAATGTCCTCCCAACCCAAATCGTCAGCGATGATGCGAAAAGGCGCGCGATTCGCCGCGACCGAACTCCTCCGTGAACCGGTGAAGCAGGCCGTTCGCGAGGCCCTTCGAGAGGAAGCCGACTCGGTCTCGGCTGCGAGCGACGACTCCGGATCGACGTTCGGAACGTCCGATGAGACCGACGAGGGCTGGCAAAGCCAGGAGTCCTCCCAGCAGGCCCAGTCCAGCAGTACCAGCGGCGGACGGTCCAAGCTCGCCACGATGGGCCTGGTCCTCGCGGTCGTCGGACTCACGTACATCGCCCGGAAGCGGATGTCCTCGACCGGCGGTTCGGCCTGGTCCGAACAGTCGGCGGGCGACGTCGCCACCGACGACGTCGAGGGCGGCTACGTCTCGGAAGGCGAGATGCAGACCGCCGAGACCGCCGACGAGAGCGACACCTCGCCGGCGACGTCGACCGATCACTAACCGACGCTGTTGGCGAGCGAGTGGCACCGTCCAGTCGGCAGCGTTTCAGGGGCGCGATTCGCGGTCGAGGCGCGCGCCGAGCGTTGTCTCTACCAGTCGTCGATGGCCGCGGCGCAACCGCTCGGAGAGCGCCTGGTGTGAGACGTCGAGTTCCTCGGCCAGTTCCGTGAGCGTCGTCTGCCGGGGGACGTCGTAGTACCCCCGTTCGAGCGCAATTTCGACCGTCTGAAGCTGTTGCTCCGTGAGGTCGGACTGGCCGGTGCGCGAGGACTCGGTCATCGGGTAGATCCGTTCGATCCGCGCGTCGACACCGTACCGGTCACAGGACTCGACGATGGCCGCGACCGCGTCCCGCCGGGGGAAGAGGAGCCGGAACGTCCAGGTGGCCTCCTGTGCCCGCGCGTCGAGAATCGCACCCCGGCTCGCGACGAGCAGCCCGGTCACCACTGGCACTCGCGTGGTCCACGACAGTCGGTAGAGCGAGGCCTCGTGAATCCGCGTGCACACGCTTACCTCGTCGACGCTCGGGTCCTCGGCCAGCGCGTCGGTGAGCGCCCCCTGGTCGGCGCCGGAGCCCCACACCAGCGGCATCACCTCGCCGGTACCGTCGGTTACCACCCGGACGGCCTCGAAGACGGCGTCCGGGAGCCGTCGACACGTCTCCTGCAGTGCGAACTGGTCGGTCGGGACTGACGCCTCGACGATAGTGCTCATCCGGCTACCGGGATATACGGACGTCGGCGTGATATACTGCAGGCAGTTCGCCCGTCGGATGGCGGGGAAACGCTGGGGCCGATTAGAGGACGAAGGCGATCACCGCCAGGATCAGGAACACCACGACGAGGATCTTCGCGATGTCCATGGAGATCCCGGCGACGCCGCCCATTCCGAGGGCCGCGGCGACGATGGCGAGGACGAAGAAGGCGATCGCCCACGTGATGAAGTCACCGCCACCGAGTTGCAGGGCCAGGTCCGTCAGCGTCGCGTACATCTCAGACCACCTCCGTGTCGTCGACGCCGTCTCGCGGGCTCGACCGCTGGCGATCGCTGCTCAGTACCTCGTCCGCACCGTTCGCGCCAGAGTTGACTGGCATACGGTTACGTGTTGGCCACGAAACACGTAACGCCTGTCGCTTGCGAGCGCAGGCGGTTGAAGGACACACGGCGGGCGGCGGGGTGGCGTCTCTGTCCAGCTGAACACCGCTGCCGTCGGGCGGTCCGCTGTCGCTCCCGGTATTAAACACCCCGCGTGTGCAGGGGGGTAGTCTATCTGGGTCGAGGAGGTACCATGGTGTAGCCGCTATGGAGAAGTCACATCTCTCGGAGGGGTCGGGCGACCGCAGTTCGACCCGGTCCACGCCCGGTGTCCCGGGCGAGGAACTTCTCGTTCTCTCGAATCGCCAGCCCTACCGCCACTCCTACGACGACGACGGTGACGGGATAACAGTCGACGCACCCACCGGCGGGCTGACGGCCGGTCTCGACGCGGTCATGCGCCAGGTGAACGGCACGTGGATCGCCTGGGGCGACGGCGACGCGGACGCCGACGTCGTCGACGAGAACGGACAGGTCACGGTCCCGCCGGGGGAGCGCGAGGGGCAGTACACCCTCGAACGGCTCTGGCTCACCGACGAGCAGGTCGACAACTACTACTACGGCTTCAGCAACCGGGTGCTGTGGCCCATCTGTCACTCCGCGCTGACCAACGTCGACGGCAATGCCCGGTTCTGGGACCACTACCAGGGCGTCAACGAGCGCTTCGCCGACGCCGTCGCCGATTCGGCCGACGCCCGGTCGGTCGTCTGGTTCCACGACTACCACCTCGGGCTGGCCGCCGAGATGGTCCAGGGTCGGATCCCCGAGGGCGCCTTTTGCATCCACACCTGGCACATCCCGTGGCCGTCGTGGGACGTGTTCCGCGCCTGCCCGCACGGACGCGAGGTACTGCGCGGGATGCTCGGCAACGACCTCGTCGGGTTCCACGTCCCGCGGTACTGCGACAACTTCCTGCGGTGCGTCTCGGCGGCGCTGCCCGAGGCCCACGTCGACTGGGAGAACCGGCGCGTCGTCCACGAGCAGTCGACGACGACGGTTCGTGCGTTTCCGATGGGCGTCCCGGCCGACGACATCAACCGCCGGGCCAAGCGCCCCGAGGCCGAGACGTTCTGGCGCGACTTCAGCGACACCCACGGCATCGACGACGGGACGAAAGTCGGCGTCGGCGTCGACCGCCTCGACTACACGAAGGGGATCCCCCAGCGGATCGAGGCGCTCGAACGCCTCTGGGAGAGTTCCTCGCAGTGGCGCGAGTCGTTCACCTTCGTCCAGGTCGGCACCGAGACGCGGTCGCAGATCACGGCCTACGACGACTACCAGCAGCGCGTCGAGGACGCTATCGACGACGTCAACGAACGCTTCGGCACCGACGACTGGCAGCCCATCGTCTACACGACCGACTACCTGGCAGACGAGGCGCTGTACGCGCTGTACCGCTTCGCCGACGTCGCCATCGTCAGCCCGATACGTGACGGGATGAACCTCGTCTGCCAGGAGTACGTCGCCGCCCAGCAGGATGACGACGGCGTGCTCGTCCTCAGCGACCAGACGGGCGCCCACGACGAACTCCACGAGTGGGTCATGTCGATCAACCCCCACGACACGACGGCGTTCAGGGGGACCATCGACGAGGCGCTGTCGATGCCGCAGGAGGAACGTCGCCCCCGGATGGACGCGCTCCGGCGCCACGTCGTGACGAACGACATCTCCACGTGGATCCGAAACGTGTTCGCGACCGTCGAGGCGCTCCGTGAGCCAACCCCGAAAGACCAGCACCATGCGAGCGTCTAGCCCGCCGCCGACCGTCGAGGACCGCCGCGCGGCCCTCCGCGAACGCTTCGCCGACGCGGCCGGCGCCCTGCTCTGCCTGGACTTCGACGGGACGCTGGCGCCCATCGTCGATCAGCCGGACGAAGCGGCGATGGCGCCCGACTGCAGATCCCTCGTGGGCAGCCTGGCCGAGGACCCGTCGGTCGACGTCGCGGTGATCAGCGGCCGGGCCATCGACGACCTGCGGGGCCGCGTCGACGTCGACGGCGTCGTCTACGCGGGCAATCACGGCCTCGAACTCCAACGGCGCGACCAGACGGAGATCGTCCCGGAGGCCGACGAGCAGCGCGACGCCATCGACGACGTCTGTGCCGAAATCGAGGCAGCGACGGAATCGATCCCCGGCGCCCACGTCGAGCACAAGGGCGTCACCGCCACGGTCCACTACCGGCAGGTGTCCGAGAAGCGCGTCCCCGAGGTCGTCGAGGCCGTCGACGCGAGCGTGGCCGACGTCGCGGTGGGGATGGACGCCACCGGCGAGCCGTTCGAGGTACTGGCGGGCAAACAGATACGCGAGATACGCCCCCGCGTCGACTGGGACAAGGGCCGCGTCGTCGAGTTGCTCGCCGAAGACGTTCCCGACGACTGGGACGTCGTCTACGTCGGCGACGACACGACCGACGAGGACGCCTTCGAGGTCGTCGAACCCCGGGGACTCGGCGTGGCAGTCGGTGACGACCCCGACACGGTGGCGTCGGTGCGGGTCCGGGACCAGGACGGCGTGGCCGATTTCCTCGAACTCCTCGCGGAAGAACTGGCGTCGGACTAGTCGACCGTCCGATCGGTGCTGTCGACGCGGCCGTCCGTGTCGCGCCGGTCGGTCCCCGCGTCGCGACCGTCGCCGTCGACGTGCCGGTCCACCACGGAGCGCAGGCCGTCGAAGTAGCGCGTCCCCCAGACGGCCACCAGGACGGCGCCGGCGATGCTGAACAGCATGTCCAGGACGACGTCGCCGAGGCCGAACTGGGCCAGCAGCGGCTCGCCGCCGAAGATCACCGCGAGTTCGCTGAGTGCGAACTCGGCCACCTCCCAGACGACGCCGAGTGCGCCGGCGAAGACGACGATGAAGACGAACCGGAGGTTCGGGGGGATCTCGACGCTGTCGTACTCGGTTTCGATCACCCGGACGAGGGCGTAGCCGACCCCCGCGACCACCGCCCCGGACACACCGTGTGCGATTTGATCGTACCAGCCGTAGGTCCGGTAGAGGCCGAGCATCCCGACCGCGTGCAGGAACGCCGCCGTCACGATCCACAGCGACAGCGTCGGGCTGAGCTGGTTGTCGTACCGGTAGCGGACGTACAGCGGAAAGAGCGCGATCAGGAACGGGAGGCCGGCGTTGGCCAGCATTCCGGCGCTTCCCTGCAGGACGGCGTAGGCCGTGATGCCACCGAGCGCCAGTTGCATCGCGTACGTCGCCAGCCGGAGCACACGGCCGAGCGTCGTCACGAGCCGCCCACCTCCGTCGAGTCCGCCACGTCCGGTCCGGACTCCAGGAAGTAGCGGTGGAAGAGAACGCCCGCGGCGATACCGGCGGCCGTCGCGCCCACGAGTTCCCACATCAGAGCGACTCGGCCGGAGAGGAACGACGTCTCGAGGAGCATATCGGAGAAGTACTGCAGGATGCCCCAGAGCGCGGCGACGGTCAGCGTCGTCAGGACGACGAACAGCACTGCGAACCAGGGCGGCATCTCCGTCGCCGAGAACGAATCGATCTCGACGGCGACCAGCAGCGCCAGCGCCGCCACCGAGAGGTACGTCAGCGGCGTGACGAACAGCCCGACCCACTGGGCGACGAGCGGGACCGCTGCGAGCGCGAGCGGCTCCCAGGCGACGAGGACGGACGCGTCCCGCCGGAGCACGGTCGGGACCAGCGCGACCGCGACCACGGTGGCGCCGAAGACGGCCCAGAGGAGGTCCCCGACGGCCAGGCTTGCGAGCGTGCCCGCGACGAGCACGCCGACGAGCGTCCAGGTGACGGCGGCGTTCAGCGAGCGAGACTCGACGAGTCCGCGCAACCGTGCCATCACCCCAGCTACGGGCGTCTCGCCCTAAACGCTTGTTCCGCTGACGTGTCGAGAGTCAGTGACGACGGGACGAGCAACGACGAACGGGGACGGACGGTGAGAGGAGGCCCCCGGTCAGAGGTACGAGGCGTCCCACCGGGTCGCCTTCCGCTTGTTGCCGCAGTTGTTACAGACGATGCGGCCCATCGAGTCCATCGTGTTGTCGATGGAGTCGCAGTCGCCGCAGAACCAGCCGTAGCGCTCGTTCAGCTCCTGAGTCCCGAAAACGGGGTAGAACGGCGCGCGGAGCCCTCGCTCGCCCTCGCTGAAGTTGACGAACAGCTCCCGGTCGTCCGGACCGGTGATCGCCTCGAGGACCTGCTCGGCGGGCTCGTCGCCCAGCTGTTTCTCGAAGACGATTTCGTCGAACTCCTGGTCGCCGATCTCGATCGACGTCGCCTCCGTGCGTTCGAAGCCGTGGTCGGTGTAGAACCCCGTCCCCGCCTCGTTCTCTTCGAGGACGAGCCCGCGGAGGACGGCGGCCTCGCGGTCCTTGAACGTCTCCTGGACGTGGCCCAGGAGCTGGACGCCGATCCCTTCCTCGCGTTCGCCCGGGACGACGTGGAGCCAGTGAATCTCGCCGACGATCGGCTCCGTCTCGACGGTGGCGCCCTGGGCGAATCCCACGACCTCGTCGTCCTCCTCGACGACGTCGAAGACCACGTGGTCGTCGTCGAGAAGTTCCCTGATGCGGTCCGGTGCGTACCACTGTTCGACCATCTCGTCGATGGTCGCATCCTCGACGAAGTGGCTGTAGGACTCCGAGAGCGAGGCACGGGCGGCCTGCGCGATGTCGTCCGCGTCGTTCCCCTTCGCAGTACGAATTTCCATGCGGATCCGTTCTCTCCCCAGTTATAAATTGGTTGGCACGTCGCTGGCTTTTTCGCCACGGGACCCCACGTCGTACACGAACCAATGTCAGAGTCATCTCCCGACGAGAGCGATGCGGCCAGAATGATGCTCGAACCCGACGCCATCCACGAAGGGGACGGCGGCCCGTCCATCGACTGTCCGCAGTGCGGCGCGACGGTGTCACTGGTCGACATCGTCGAAGCGGGCCGCTGCACCGGTCGGCTCGACGACGAGGACGCCGAGGTGGAGGCCGACGACGAGAAACTCGCCGACGACGGCTGCGGCGCGAAGCTGTCGCTGGAACTCGTCTGGGAGGCCTGAACAAAAATCGGCAGCCGCCGAACCCGTCGGTTCTAGAGACCGAGGCGTACCTGGTCGTCGGTCACTTCCTCGATGGCGTTCGCGTCGAGCGCGACGGAGTCCTCGTCCCGGTCGGCCCAGCCGAGTTTGGACTTGACCGTCTCGGCGACCCCGGGGTCCGGCTCTACGTAGGCAGTGTCGTTCCGTACTTCCACGACGCGTCCGACCGTGTCGTTCCCGTGGACGACCGTCTTTCCCTCGTCGTCCGCAGTAATGTTGGATCTCATGGCTCCACCGGACGTATGACGGATGGCGGTGAGTTACTGCTGCCTGCACAGGAAAGGGCAATCGTCGATGCACGGGATTTCTCGGATTACTGGCGCTCTGGCTCCTCGTCCTCGTCCGCTTCGACGGTGCCCAGCGGCTCGGTCTCGTCGTTGTCCAGCGTGCCGACTGCCCGCTCCTCGTTGTACTCCTCGTTTCCGGCTGCCTCGCCAGTCAGTTCGTTGAGGATCGCCTCGCGGGCCTCGTCCGGGGATTCGAAGCGCTCGTCGACGAGGCGGTCGAAGACCGAGCCAAGCGACTCGGTCTCGTTGACCAGGTCGAGTTCCTGGTCGGCGTACTCGACGGCCAGCTCCTCGCTCGTCGCGGGGTACTTCGACTCGTCGAGCATGCCGACGTCGCCGAGCATGTCCTCGACGGTCTCGGTCCGGTCGTGGCGACGCTGGTTCGTGCTCTCCTGGACGCGCTCGTGGTCCGGGTCGTAGCCACCGCTGCCGTCGTTACTCATACCTGAAGTTGGGTCACGGAACGGAAAGACCTGTTCCCAAACGGCCCGGTGGCGCTACTCGTCGCCGGTCGTCAGGGGCCGCGCTCGCCTTTGCGGTCCCTGTTGTCGCTGTGGTCGCCGGGCCGCTGGTGAGCCAGCCCCTCCTCTGCGAGGTGCGGGGGGTGCTGGTCTGGCTCCCGGTCGCCGCGCGCCTGCGGGACGGTGCCCTCGTCACCCTGCTGCTGGTGGCCCTGGCTGTGGCCGCTCTGGCGCTGCCCGCCCTGCTGCTGGCGCTGCCCGCCCTGGTGGCCGTGCCCCAGGTCGCCGTGCTGCTGGCCGCCCTGCGGGTCGTATGCCTGCTGGCGACTCCGGGGTTCGTCGCCCTGGTGGTGGGTCTGCTGCGCGCTCGGATGCTGCTGAGACTGGTGAGACTGCTGGTGCTGCTGAGACTGGTGGTGTCCCTGTCCGTGCCCCTGGGTTCCCTGCTGACTCCCGTGCTGATCCTGCGGCCAGTGGTCGGACGCACTCCGGAACTGCCCGTCGCTCTCGCCCCCGTGTTCGTGCCCAGTGTGCAGCCGCTGGCCACCCTGCTGCTGGCTACCCTGGCGCCGATTCCCCTGCTGTCGTCCCGATTGCTGGTTCTGCGGCTGGTACCCGGACGTGCTTCGGTGCTGGCTCCCCTGCTGGTGACTGGACTGTCCCTGGTGGTGGCCGCCACCTCCTTGATGGGACTGCTGCGGGGAGGGGCTCTGCCCCGACTGGTGGCCCTGGTGGGACTGCTGGGCGTGGTGACCGTGCTGCTGGCTCTGGTGGCCCTGTTGGTGGTGGCGCCCCGTCGATCCGGGGTGGCCGCCAGCGGAGCGCTGGTCACTGCCCCCGTGGCGCTGCTGTCCCTGCTGGTTCCCACTGTCGTGTTGTTGGTGCTGCTGCTGGTGCTGTTGGTGCCCGCTCGCCTGGTGGTGCTGCTTCGTCTCCTCGTGGGGGGCTGGGCTGTGGTGCTGTGACTGATGCTGTCCGTGGCCCTGGCTCGGCTGGTCGCTCCGCTCGTCGGCGTGGCCGGGCTGGGCACCCGGTCGCTCGCCGAGCTGGCGACCCCCGGCCTGTTGTTGTTCGTGGCTCTGTCGGGGGGCGTACTCCCGGTGTTCGCCCTGGTTCTGGTGAGCCACGTCCTGATCCCCGTGGTGGCCGCCAGAACGGTGTTGCTGGCCCTCGCGCTGCTGACGGTGGTGCGGCGAGTCGGCCTGGTTCTGCTGTTGGTGGACCGATTCGTCGTCGGACCGGTTGCGGTCTCGTGCCATTGTGATGGGTGTGGTCGACAGGTGTCGATCGTCGGCGCTGTATTCGTCTACTGACAGCGTATTACGATCCGAGCCACCAGCTGACGAGGTGACCCGGCTTCTCCGGTTCGCCGGGGGAACGGCGCTCCTCGATGGTGTGGCTCTTGTCGTCCAGGACGGTTCGTTCGAGGCGGTCGCGGGCCGCGCGGATGGCCGGCGCGGCGCCGTACTCCTCGCCGGTGCCGGCGAAGCGGCCCTTGTTCGTGAACAGCCGGATCGTCGCGCGGATGAGCGGCATGCCGCGCTGGCGTTCTCGGTGGTTCTGGAGGACGACGTAGGCCTCGATGACGTCCATCTCCTCGTACTTGTCGTCGACCGCCTCGATCATTCCAGCGACGTCCTCCCGGGAGAAGTCGGTCAGGAGGTCCATGCCGAACACCTGGAGGCGCGTCTCCTCTTCGTCGGGCGTCCAGGTGAGCGAGCGCAACACGTCGGTCAGTGTCAGGATTCCGTCGGGGCCCTCTTCGGGGAGTTCGACGACGAGCGAGGTGTAGTCGTTGTCGAGCATCTCGCCGGCGGCGTCCCCCAGCGGCGTCGTCGGCCCGGTCACCTTCACGGGCGAGTTCATGACGTTCCCGACCGGGAGGTCGAGCAGGCGGTGCTCGTCGCCGGCGCGGTCGCCGTAGCCCGTGTGGGTGCGGTAGTTACCCCGCGATCCGTTGCCGCCGTGGCCGTCGAATCCCTTGGTGCTCCCGCCCTCCATCCGCTGGTTCTCGCGGACGATGAAGTCGATGACGTCGTAGTAGCTGGCCATCCCGACGGCCTCCCGCCTGATCGGTTCCTCGCCTTCCTCGTCGTCGTTCGTCCGCCCGGACGTCTCCGCCCGGTCGCCCTCGCTGGTCGCTTCGACGACCGGAACGCGGGAGATGCCGTGGGTGCGCAGCGTGTTGATGACCTCGCCGAGGGTCGTGTCGGGGTCGACCGAGACCAGGTCCTGCGTGTAGACGTCGTTCACGTCCAGGGCGTCCAGGTTGGGCTGGACGGCCCGGACGATGCTCCTGGCGGTTGCGATGCCCTCGAAGGCCTCGCCGTCGTACACGGGCAGGAGGTTCAGGTCGCTCTCGACCATCAGGCGTGACACCTCCCTGACGTCGTCCCGTCTGTCGACCGCCGGGATGTCGTCCCGCATCAGGTTCGCGGCCTTCTCGTTGGGGTTGTGGTGAGAGGAGACGAGCTGTTTCCGCGTGACGACTCCCGCGATATCGTCGCCCGTCCCGATCAGGAGCGCCTTGGAGCCGTGTTCTTTGAACGCGCCCATCAACTTCGACACTTCCGTCGACGGGTCGAACTCGAAATACTCGGTCGTGAGAGCCTCTGCTATGTCCATCGTCGTGCTCCTCGCCCGAGGTTGGACTGCAATCGGCATAACGGCCGGGCTTTCAGGTGCCGGCCCGTCCTCGGTGGACGTAACAGTAGACTGAACCGACGCGGGGCCGATAGATCACGTAGCGCCTCACGGCGCAGACACACTATGGACCGCGACGACATCCTCGACGCGACAGCACGCCGTGCCGGTCTGGACTCCGAGCGAGCCGCCGAACGGGCGTTGCTCGCGACCATGACGACGCTCGGCGAGCACGTCTCGAAGGGGGAATCACAGCAGATGGCCGCACAGCTCCCGCCGGAGATCAGCGACGCGATGACGAGTCGCAGTACGGACTCCCCCGAGGAGTTCGACGTCGACGAGTTCGTCAGCCGTGTCGCCAGCCGGGAGGGCGGCGAGGTGAGCGAGGACGAGGCGGTGGTACACAGCCGCGCCGTGATGGCGACCCTGGCCGACGCCGGTGTCCGGACCGAACTCCAGGACGCGCGCGAGCAACTGCCGGGCGAGTTCGCCACGCTGTTCGAGACGGACGACCTCGACGCGGAGTGACCGACGGTGCGGAACGGCGCTCGCCGCCGGTAACTCGCGCTTACGCGCGTCGGGCGCGTTGAAACCCCGGAACCATCACCCCCGTTTAATAGACGCGGCCGGCACTGTCAACTGTCAGCACGCGCGTGGCTGGCGGATCCCCATGAGCTCAGACGACTCCACCGAGGACGACGAGACGGGCCACAGTGGCGACCAGCACCGACACGACGACCAGCGCAAGGAGGCGTCCCAGGGGGAGCAGAGCGGGGGGCTGCCGCCGCGCGACCCCGAGACAGGGAAGTTCATCCCGAAATCGGAACGCCAGGGACGGTCCGACAGCGAGGGCCGGGCCGAGGAGACCGACGAAGCGGGAACGAGAGATGCCGACCACCGTCGCGGCGTCCGAACGGACCGGGGCGACCAGATCCACCAGTCGGACCACTCCGACCCGGGCCGCCAGACGAACCACCTCGACCCGGGCCGCCAGACGGACGACTTCGACCAGAGGCAGCAGTCCGCCCAGTCGGGCCGCGGCCAGCACCCCCAGCAGGGCCACGGGTCACAGCCGAACCTGCGATCGCAGCAGCGCAGACCGCCAGATACCGGCTTCCAGCCTCAGCAGAGCCAGCGAGGTCAACAGGCGCCCCGGCAACGGAAACAGGGATTGCAATACCAGCAGGATCAGCCTGCCGTCCATGCACAGCGGTCCCAATCGCACACGCAACCGACGGCCCAGCAACAGCCCCACGCCCAGGCTCGGCCACAGCGAGCCCGGCAGCAGGGCCAGCAGCCACCGGGACAGCCCCCGTCCCAGCAGTCTCACCAGCCTGGCTGGCAGCCTCACCAGCCTGGCTGGCAGAACCAGCCGCGAGGAGCTCAGCCACGGCCCGAGCGGTCCCAGCCACAGCCCTGGTCCTCACAGCCACAGCCCTGGACGTCGCAGTCACAGCCACAGCCCTGGACGTCGCAGTCACAGCCACAGGCCCAGCACTATGGCCGGCCCGGGCAACCCCGGCAGACCCAACAGCGTTCGACGCGCCAGCCGCCCGGACAGCCGACCGGCCACCAGCGAGACGCGCCGGCTCACCACCAGCCTGAGCAGTCGGTGATGCAACATCCCGAACGACCGGGTACCCAGCGCCAGCAGCCCAGTCAGTCACCCCAGCAGCCCAGCCAGTCGCCACAGCAACGCGGCCAGTCGCCCCAGCAGCCGAGGCAGTCGCCACAGCAGCCACCTCAGAGCCAGCCACAGCGCACCCAGAGCGGGGGCCACGAAAATCAGGGGTTGCGACCCCGGGACTCGTTCCAGTACACGTCCCAGTTCACGGGGCAGCAGCGGACTGGACGGGAGTTCCAGCCCCAGCAGTCGAGCCAGAACCAGCGATCTGGCCAGCGCCAGCACGACACCGGCCAGCAGGGGTCCCACCGTGGACAGCCCCAGCCACAGCCCCGTCGAAGCGGCCAGCAGTTCCAGCAGCACGACCCGCGATCCCGACAGAACGACCGGCCGTCCGACCGTGAGCGGGGAGACCAGCAGTCTGGACGGGAACGCCGTGACCAGGGGAGGTAGCGTGCCGGACGACCGGCCGATACCGTTCCAGCCGACGATAGCGGACGGCTGGCGATAGCACGGGAGCGGAGCCCTTCGCTCCCGAGTTCTCCCGAGCATGCACGTCCTGGCGCACGCCGTCGAACCGCAGAGACGCCCTGCGGTCTCGGTGGAGTCCCGCGGTCACGGGGAGATTCGCCGGTCAACGAGTGGTTACCGGTCGATAACTTCGTGTTAAACTTATAGGCCGGGCGGCCCTATCTCGGCGCATGAACGAGAGCGAACCGGTCGACGCCGCCGTCGAGCCCTGTTCGTGCAAGCTCGGGCGGAACCTCACGGCCTACGGGCTCGAGGACCTGCACGCGACGGTCCGCCAGCGGCGGGCCGACGGCGACAGCCTCCGTGACCTCGAACGGTTCGTGAACCGGTCGCTCCTCGACGCTGCGATACGGGCGGCCGGCGCCGACGTGATCGGCGACGTCGACGCCATCTACGACGCGCTGACCGGCGACGACGTCAGCGCCGGGAAGCGAACGGAAGTCCGCGAGCGCCTGGAACACGCCGGCGTCGACGTCGGTGCGGTGGAGGCGGCGTTCGTCTCCTACCAGACCGTCAGGAGCCACCTCAAGGACTGCCTGGACGTCGAGACGGCCCGGGAGAGCCGTCTCTCCGTCGACGACGCCCGGGGGACCATCGAGTGGGCCCGCTCGCGTAGCGAGGGGATCGTCGAACGGACGGTCCAGCGACTCACCGCGGCAGAGGAGGTCGCTGCCGGTGATATCGACGTCTCGCACGTCATCCGGATCGACTGCCCGGACTGCGGCGCCAGCTACCCCGTCGACCGGTTCGTCGACCGCGGCGGTTGCGACTGCGGTGACTGACGGTGGCGATCGAGTACAGCGATTGACTGCACGATGGGCGAGTGGCAGGGTAAGCCGACGCTATCGCCGTCGAGTGGTTCAGAAGTTATAAACGAGGGACCACCGAACTGGTAATCGAGTGTTGGATGAATGGTAGCTAACGCCGAATCGGAGCCCCTGCAGGTCACCGTCGAGAACCTGGGTGGGATCGATTCACGCGAACTGACGTTCGAGCCGGGCGTGACGGTGCTCACCGGGCGGAACGCCACGAACCGGACGTCCCTGCTCCAGGCAATCACCGCCGGCCTGGGCGGGTCGTACGGCGAACTCAAGAGTGACGCCGAGTCGGGCGAGGTGGAACTCGCCGTCGGCGCGGAGACCTACGACCGCCGGTTCCGCCGCGACGGCGACGGCGTCCTCGTCAGCGGCGACCCCTACGCCGACGATGCGTCGCTCGTCGACCTGTTCAGCAGCCTCCTGGAGGTCAACCCCGCCCGCCGGGCCGTCGAGCGCGGCGATGGGGACGCCCTGCGGGAGATCATCATGGAGCCGGTCGACACCGAAGCGATCACCGCCGATGTCGAGTCGACACAGCGGGACCTCCGCGAGGTCGAGGACCGCCTCGACGAGATCGAACGACGCCGGTCGAACCTGGCGGCGCTGAAGGAACGCCGGCACGCGACCGAGGACGATCTGGCCGACGTGACGTCCGAACTCGCGGACGTGTGCGAGGCCGTCGCCGAGTTCGAGGCCGACGCGGAGACCGCCGAGGAGGCCGAGGCCGTCGTCGAGGAACTCGCCGAGACGCGCGAGACGTACGAGTCGGTCCGGAACCAGCTCGAGACCCAGCGGAGCGCGGTCGAGTCCCTGGAGTCGGAGCGCGGAGAGGCCCGCGAGCACCTGGAGGACCTGTCCGTCCCCGAGGCGGAACTGGAGGCGACTCGCGCGGAGCTCGAACGGCTCCAGCGACGCCGGCGCGGCCTGGAGAACACCGTCAACGACCTGGTCTCCATCGTCGAGTTCAACGAGCGCCTCGTCGACGACGGCGCGGACGCGCTGCCAGGGGTCGACGAGGACGGCGCTGACGCCGATGCGGACGGTGGCAGCGTCGTCGACGAACTCGACCCCAGCTCCGGACAGATCGAGTGCTGGACCTGCGGCACGACGGTCGACCGCGGCGACGTCGAGGAGCGACTCGCCGGCCTTCGCGGCGTCGTCGAGGACCACCGCAGCGAGCGCAACGAGCTCCGCAAGCGGATCGACGAGACGCGCGCGACGCTGTCGGACCTGCAAGACGCCGTCGACGAGCGGGAGTCCCTCGAATCCCAGGTCGAAGAGATCGAGGGGGAGATCGACGAACGTGAGGCCCGCATCGAGGAACTGTCGGCCCGCGAGGACGACCTTCAGGAACAGATCGCGGACCTGGAGGCCGAGGCCAGCGAGTCAGAGAGTTTGCGGGACAGCGAACTGCTGGACCGGTACGAACGGCGCTCCGAGCTGGAGTACGAGCGTGGCCAGCTCGAAGAGAAACTCGACTCGCTGGAATCCGAGATCGAATCCATCGAGGCACTCGACGACGAACGCAAGGAATTGGAGAGCGAGCGCGAACAGCTGCGCGAGGAGCTGACCTCGCTGCGAAACCGGATCGAGAACCTCGAACGGTCGGCCATCGACACGTTCAACGACCACATGACAACGGTCCTCGACCGCCTCGGCTACGAGAACGTCGAGCGCGTCTGGATCGAGCGAAAAGCTACCGAGAGCGGTCGCGGCTCGGGGTCGGACAGCACGTTCACCCTCCACGTCGTCCGGTCCGCCGCCGACGGCGCGGTGTACGAAGACACCGTCGACCACCTTTCGGAGTCCGAGCGCGAGGTCATCGGTCTCGTGGTCGCGCTGGCGGGCTATCTTGTCCACGACGTCCATGAGTCGGTACCGGTGATGGTGCTGGACTCGCTAGAGGCCATCGACGCCGACCGCATCGCTGCGCTGGTCGACTACTTCGCCGACTACGCCCCGTTCCTCGTCGTCGCGCTCCTCCCCGAGGACGCCCAGGCGCTCGACGACGACTACGAGCGCGTCGTGATGGACGAGGCGCTCGTCTAGCGACAGCTCGCTGACTCTTCACGCCGGTTTCGCTGTGAAGCAGGCCAAAATCACCGCGATTTTGGGTCGGGTAGTTACCAGATATCCTGGCGCAGTCCGTCGATTTCCGTCGAGCTTGCGAATGCGCGATCCGATCCTAAAGAGCTAGGGCGTACGCATATACCCGGTCCTTGCAAAGTAAAATGTCAATGAGCACTATCGTCGAGGCGCACGTACCGGCCGAGCAGTTCGCCCTGTCGGAGACTCTGCGGGCGCTTCCCGACGCCGAATTCCGGATGGTCCGACTCGTCGCGCACGGGGGCGACAGCGTGATGCCGTTCCTCTGGGCCCAGACGGCGGACGACGAGGAACTCACGGCGGCGTTCGAGGACGACCCCACCGTCGGCGACGTGGACGTCCTCGCCGAGTTCGAGGACGAGAGCCTAGTCCAGGTTGACTGGCAGGCCCGCATCCGGGTGCTGGTCTCCATCGTCAGCGAGGAGGACGCGACGATACTCGACGCGCACGCCCGCGAGGGTACCTGGCGCCTCCAGATATTCTTCCCCGACCACGACTCGGTGTCGACGGTGTACGACTTCTGCGAGGAGTACGGCATCGACGTCAGCCTCGAACGGATCTGCGACATGTCCGACTCCTACCAGCAGGACGGCATCAGGCTGACCGAGGAGCAGTACCAGGCCATCTCCCACGCCTACGAGGCGGGCTACTACGATGTCCCGCGGCGCATCAATCAGGAGGAACTCGCCGAGTCCTTCGACGTCTCCCACCAGGCCCTCTCGGAGCGCCTCCGCCGGGGCCACCAGACGGTCATCGCCAACATGCTGTACCGCAAACTCCAGCGCCCGGACCGGGCGGTCGCGCCGCGGATGAGCCACCAGATGGACAGCTAGTGTCTCTCGTGAGAAGTTCTATCAATGTATAGACTGTATCACTGTTCGATGGCCCAGACGACTCAGTTTCCAGCGACGACCGCCCACTCCCCGGCTTTAAAGCGTGCGCGCATGGTCGGGACGCTCCTCGACGAGTCAATACGTATCCCCGTCATCGGGTATCGGATCGGACTGGATCCCATTCTCGGTATTCTTCCGGTTGCGGGAGACGCCGTCGCGGCCGCCGCCTCACTGTACATCGTCTTTGTCGGTATGCGGCTGGGCGTTCCGGTGAAGACTCTCGTGAAAATGCTCGCGTTCGTCGCGATCGAATTCGTTATCGGGTCGATTCCAGTCCTTGGGACTGTCCTCGACGCGTTCCTGAAGGTGAACATGCGAAACGTCGCGACGATAGAATCGCACGTGTCGGGACAGTAATTACAGGGAGAAGTTACGCGAGACAGTGAACAGTGGTTGTGATAGTTCCTTCACAGCTCTCGTTTTCGGCGCCAAGGTCTGGTAAGTAAGAAGCCATCGATCCGTGTCCGTCGAGGGGTATGAGGGCCAGTAAACCAGTGGGAAAGAGCAATACGTTGTCAATAAAATCCGTGAGAACGCGCCCGGTACGGGGTGTTAGTCTCGGACCAGAGGCGGTGTTCGACCACAGACGTCTCTACTTACCCGAGCGTACAGAGTGTACAGCGGTGGAAACCGGACTCTACGACGATCGCAATCACAATCGTCGTGAACGCATTTTGAGGGTGCCTATGGGCAATTCCGAAGTGATTTTGAGTGGCAGTCAGACGTCCGGACTACTCGTCGTGGGCCTCTAGGTATTGTGCCTCGGTGGGAGGGGAACTATCCCTGTTAGTCTCGAGGAGCGATTCATACTGGTCAATGTGCTTTTCGGCAATGCGGTCCCAGGAGAGCTGGTCGGCCATTTCGAGGCAGCGCGTCGCCATCGTGTTACGCTCGTCGTCGTTCCGAAGGATTTGGGTGAGTGCCCGGGAGAGAGCTTCAGGATCGTCTGGTGGAACGACATAACCGGTTCCTGCTGCTTCCACGTACTGGGGAAACACCCCAGCCGACGAGGCGACAACTGGCTTCCCGAAGGAGAATGCACTCGAAAGAACGCCACTGTGGCCCTTTGTACCAGCCTGAGAACGGTACGGAAGTGCGAGCACCTGTGCACGCCCGAAGAAGTGTTTGACCTCTCCGTTAGGTATGAAATGGTTGTGTACTTCAAAATTGTCCGGATGTGCTTCGATCACACGTCGACTCTCTGTAGGGATAGAACCATCACCGGCGATGACGGCCGTCACATCAGGGATCGATCGAGCGACGTGCGGTATCGCTTCGATGAATGTATCGATCCCCTTCGGTGGGACCAGATTACCGAAAAACAGGATCGTGTTCTGTTCCGGCTTGACGTCGAGATCGGTGTGATCCCCAAAGACCGAGTAAGCTCCATGCGGGATCACGTTGATCTTCGTCCCTTCCTCCTTGTGGCTGTCAAGTGCATCCCGCTGGTTTTCCGTGTGGACGATGTATAGATCCACGTCGAGCTCGGGGATGAGTGAGAGAAGCAAGTATTCGAGAAACACAGGCGGACGGGACAGGGAAAACCGGTTTTTCGGGACCTCGTGACGGGTGACGACGAAAGGCTGTGACTGATCGATGCCGTGATACCAGGTGAACAGTTTCGTGTGTGGGAACAGGGCTGTTGCCTCATGGACAATATCGGCATCGATCTCCTCAATTTGCTTGAGATTGGTGTAAGAATACAATCCTGCCAGGGCCTGAAGTAGGTCTGTATCGCCGTTGTATAGCTTCGACATGGAAATGTCTATAGATTCGAACGGTTCCTCAACTCTGACCCGGTCGTCGAACATCTCGTCAGCCGTCGTCGTCGTCGGTTTCAGGACTGTCACCTCGTGGTGGGCTGCAACGGAGTTTGCGAGTTCAGCCGTATAGTGTGGGAGGCCGCCTTCACCTTGGCCGATGATGTAGAGAACGTGCATGGTTTACAGTGAGACCTTCTTTCGTATCTGTGGTCCAATAGCGCGGGTGACAGAAATTGGTAGTCGTTGCCAGACTCGTTTGAGATGATCGTACTTGTCATCCTCCGGATGGGGGAGGGTCCCGTCGCCGTCAGGGAAGTAGTGGTAGTCGTCGTACCAGGTTTTCACACCTCCGAAGCTCTTTTTGAACATGTAGACGCCCGTCCCTTCCCGAGTTCGACCGAAGTCATAGGTATCGTACCCGTTGTTTGCGGCCCACTGGAGGGACTTCCAGAGTGCCAGACTCCCGCCGTTGAGATCCCGATATTCGTAGTCAGACACGACCCCCCACTGGTGGGCGGTCGACCCCTGTGTGAAGTTAATTATCCCATTGATTGGCTGTTCATCTTTTAATACTAGCCCCAGGTGAAAGCGCTCGTCGTTCGAGAACTGGTCCCAGAGCGTCCGGAAAAATTCGAACGAATGTGGTGGGGTTCCGTGTCCCCGCATCGTGGCCAGATGCAGTTGATAGTACGCTTCGAGGTCTCCGACTGAGTCGCCCTGGATATAATCGAGTGAATCGTCGTCTCTCGCCTGCCTGATCTGGCGCTGCCGACTTTCCTTGATATCGTCCCAGATAGCATCGACATCCCTGTCAAGAACCACCTGAAACGTAACAAACCGACTTTGTTTAGAAAGCGACATGTCTGCGTCGATTTCGTGACCGCGAAGGCTCACGAAATCGACGCTCAGTTTATCGGCGAGTGACGTAGCCCGCCGGAGCAAAGCCTGGATCGAGGCCTCTGTTGTCGCCTCTGTCTTCAAGACCGAACCGTACTCTCCGAACGCCGGGGAGACGAGCTTCGACCCGAAGAGGTAACTCTCCAAGTGCGTGAGTGCGAGTCCAGCAACGATGCGGTCCGAGTCACAAACCGTGAGATACAGACAGTCGTGGCCATAAGTCTCACAGGCGTCACCCCAGCCAGAGAGTGCGAACGGGGGGCCATCGGAACGAACGACAAAGCGATCCCAGGTACTGCTGTCAGTACAGCGGTCAACGGTCAGTGCTGGTTCCGCATTTGGATTATTTGACATTGTTCGGATTGGTATGAGCGTTTTGCGGGTTTCCTGATTGGTCCGTTTTCAACAGTTCTTCAGACTCGAGGAGCGAGCGAACCGTCCCAAACTCGAACTCCGAAAGAAGTACGATAAGTTTCTGTTTGAGCGAGTCGTTGCCATAGAAACTCACGAGCCGCTGGAGCAACGGCGGCTCGGTGGTTTTCACGTCCGGATTAAACTCCCAGGGGTGAAAATAGATGTTAGCAGGGATACCCGTCCTGTTCAACTGGTTCATTCCGCGAACCAGCAGGGTGGTCGGTAACACTCTCGCGTAGAACCCACCGGCGATGGGTACCCGCGGTGTTGAATCTATGACAGCGAGCGGTGATTCGACGAGGTCCGTCTCCGAGTCCTGCTGTTGGCCTGCATCGAACAGGTCGTCTCCGGACACTATATATGGGCCGATCTGGGCGTTCTTCACGCCGTACATTGGGGTTTTCCGGGGGAAGACACTGGAGTCGTATCGATAGTCACTTGACGACAGTACCGAGAATGCCCAGTCCGTTTCCGGAGTCACGGAGAAATTCGGAGCCCGAAACCCATCAGGTCGAACACCCGCGGCCGCCTCGATGGCATCAGCTGACGCCACCAGTTCGAATTCGAACTGCGCCGGGGTCAATTCGAATAACGGCGTGTGTGTGTGCCCGTGTGACGCGAGTTCGTGGCCGGCGTCAGCGATCTCCCGTACCAGTTCAGGATACTCCTCGGCGACCCGTCCCAGTACGAAAAACGTTGCTTGAACGGAGTGGCTCTGGAGAACGTCTAGCACAATATCAACCGACCGTTCGATGTGATCGTCGGGGTCTACGACGTGCTCTGAGAGCAGGGTTGCGTCGTACCAATGTTCGACGTCGAAGGTAAGAGCGTTCCTGATTGTTTTCATCTCACCACAGTTCTCTATGTATGGAGGAACCGAAGGTGGTATTGTAATAATTCCCGTATCCTTAGTACGATACAGTTACTCGATAGCTCAGACGGGAGACAGGAACCGTCTGGCGAGCGGGCGCCTAATCAACGGTCAGTTCAATGGGCCCGTCCCTCCTCAGACTGACGCTGTGGGAGTTGCTCGAGTGAATGCAGAATGATCGCAGTAAAACATGCAAAGATGCCGATCAGAATGGCGAATGCACTCACAAATGCCTGTTCTACGGGGAAAGTGCCCGTCTGGAGATACTGGTGAAGTTTGAGTGTTATGAACGTGAGCCCACCGGACGTGATGAGGAAACCTGGGAAGCCAAGGCTAAGAATCGGGCGCTCACGTTCTATCGTCCGAAGAATGTTTCTCACGAGTTGGTAGCCGTGTAACACCGGGTTCTGGTTGTTCGCGTTCTCGACGTCGTAGTTGATGGTCGTTCCGACCTCTGCGAACCTGTAGTCGTGCTGGTGTGCGTGATACAGCACGTCAAGGCTTGCTTCCATTCGGTTGCCGATCTGTGAATCATTTGCGAGTGACTCGATAGCAGTTCGATCATAGAGGCGGAAGCCACTCTGTGTGTCCCTGATCCTCGATTGAGAGAAAACGACACCCATGCTCAGATTGGTGAGAACATTGATCACAGCCAGTCCAATTCGGCGGTACTGCGGGAGTTGCGTCTCTGCTTCGGCACTGAAGCGACTACCGATCACGATTTCGGCTCCACTTGACCGCTGTTTCTCGACCAAACGGGGAATGTCACTCACATCGTGCTGGCCGTCGCTATCGAGAACAACAAGCCTTGTTACACCGCGCTGATGCGCTTCTTCGAAGATCGTTTTTAGTGCCGCACCGTATCCCTTGTTTCGCGTGTGTTTGATAAGGCTCGCACCGGCGTTTTCCGCTCGATCCGAGGTGTCATCGTCGCTTCCATCATCAACGACGAGGACGGTGTCTGCATATTCTGTCGCTTCCTCGACGACTGTCGCGATCGTGTTCGCTTCGTTATACGCCGGCATCGCAGCCATAAGCGTCGAGGACCGAGATACGGAATCCGTGCCGTCGATCTCCTCTGCGGTTGTACGCGATTCTTCATCGATCGCCCGTACTCTATCTGGGGGAGCATCTGAACGAACAGTGGGACCCCTTGAACCGTCTCCTCTCACTGCTGATTGCTCCGTTTTAGTAGATCTACCGTGCTCGACGACGATCTCCGGCTCCTGGCTGAACACTGAGGCGCGGTCACTATCTTCCAGGCGGTAGACGAACGTCGTTTCGCCCTCAGGGGGGACGCACAGGCGGACGTCCACCGCATCGTCCGATAATCCTCCTGTAGATTCTGTACCGTCTGGCTCTTGTCCGCCTGTAATCGGTACCGAATCTCGCAAGTGTACGACGGCTGGTTCCTCCAGCGTCGAATTAAGCGAATACTTGAGACGAGGCGGCTGGTCCCACTCTACCAGATGCTTTGTCAATTCGATCCCTCCTCGTGTGAGACGCTGTTTCCGAGGTTTCCGGTTCCGGATCAGAGAGGCGCCACAGTCGACACAGACTAGACTACCGTCAGTCGTCTCGATAACTGGTGCATTGCATGAGATGCACTCTAGGGATGCGTTCCGTACTGTTTTCGTGTACCAGCTCATGTATCAGGGCGACCGATTACCGGGGACGCATTGTTTGGTAACCTCAAGAGTGTGGAATCGACAATCATGTTAATCATTATTACTCTAGATCGAGATTAAACGTCTTTGTATCACGTTGATTACAGCACGAGTGAATTTTTCTAGGCTCTCATTCTGTACCGTTTTCGTACGGTAATTTGAGTTAATTCGGATACTTTGACAAATTGGATGAAACGCGTCACCAGAAATCACTTATATTGGCCGGTAATCCTGGCCATCCGTCAGCGGTCCAGAGCAAAAAGACGAGTAAGAGAAATATGCCCGTTCGAGGTGTAAACAGTCCGTGCTGTAGTGCCTGAGTGAGTTCTCCAAAAACTGTCCTGGATCCGGGATCATACGGCGTCTGTATTATCGGCCAGAAGAGGAAGACGAGAAACTCCGTGTCCCTGCGAATAACGACTGTCAGGGCATCCGTCAGAATGTGGCTAACGTACCCGAGGTTGAAAGCGGTCGCCAGATCAGCCACGTCTGCTCGCCGGCCGATCAGCGAAACGATGAAGACAAGCAACACAGTGGTAAACAACGAATGTGCTAACGAACGGCCGGACGGCAGTACGTCCAGACTCCATCCCAGGGTCTTGTCTACCAGGTCTGGTAACTGTGTCGCGAAGAGAAGGAACCAGAACTCTTTGTTCGTCACTGCTCGCCCCTTTCCGAACCGCGACCAGAGTGAGTAGCAGACGTATCCCACTGCTGCATGTCCCCATGGCAACATCGGTTCTCAAGGACACCTCACTGCAACAATCGTGTTCGGAATTAGATCGTTGCCGTGAGAAGCTTCATTTGGAACAAACATGCTACTGTAGATAACCGAGATCTTGGAGCTGTGACTCCTGGTCGTCAGTCAACAGGGTCGTCGGCTGGTCGTCGCTGAGTGAGAAATCATCCGGCGTGAATGTCCTGGCCATATCGACCGTGAAATCTGGCGTTCCGTACGTTCGGTGCTCGGAGAGTATCACGGACGCGAAGTAGAATAGTTTCCGGAGCGATGTGTTCTTCCGCCAGGCGGGTCCGTACCCCCGGAACAGGTTGTCGTAGGTCAGTGCGAGCAATCGTTGTGCACGTGATTTCCGGTGGAACACGTGACCGCCCGTTTCGTTCCAGACCGAGGTCCCGGCATACACTGTCAGAAACTTCGAAAGACCTGCCACCTCGACGTCCAGATGCTGCCACACGTCAGTTCGGGGCTTACGGTCCACTGGCGGTTCTGAGCGCCAGACACTAGCCCCGTCGATACCGCTGGGAATCTGGTCTCGCTGTGCTGACAGAACCGTCGGGGCGATATCGATACCGGACAGCAACTGGTCGTACGAGCGTCCCGTCGGAAGTCCAGCCCCCATGAACACGATCGGAATCTCGACGTTCTCCGGACAGATTGGATGCCCGTGGCCGAACCGACCACCATTCTCGACCTCGCCAAGACACTGCCCGTGATCGCTTGTGAAGACCATCAACGTCGACTCAAGTAGGTCGCGCTGTTCGAGTCGCTCGTAGATTTCGAGGAATCGCTGGGCCGAATTGTGGCAGTCCTCCTGGTACAGGTCTGCGAGCTGGGGACGTCGGTTCTCGTAGTCACTGAAGAACTCTTTTGTCGACTCGAACGCCTCGTTAGTGAATCCGTACGGTGCGTGCGGACCGATATCGTGGACGAAGTACGTGAACGGGGGTGAGAGGTCTTCCAGCTTCGATTCTTTCTCTACGTGGTTGATCTGGAGTGGAGGTTTGTCCGCAGCAGGTAGTTCTGTCCAGACCGTTTCGGCGTTGAATCCCACCTCCTGATCGGATGCCGATAGCAGTGGCGGCGTCTCGGCGAGCTGGTTATCGAACATCCACACACCGTGTGTCGCCGGGTACTGTCCCGTGGTCAACGACGGGAGTGACGATGCGGTGAACGTACTGGGTGCGATCGCCGTAGCAGTTACACCGCGCTCGGCGATCCCCGTGGGGAGAAAATCTCGACGGAGTGCGTCAGAAACAAATATTACAATGTTTTCGACACTGTCGACAGCCGTCATTTCTGAGAGCGCCGTCGTCATGAGCAATGGTAGCTACCGCAATGCAGAGGACTACTATTGTAAGTAACATCATATCGCAAATCGAGGGCGTGTAACCGACTCGGCACTCGGAAAGATGATCGATTACTGGCTGGCACGCAGGAAGTAGACCCCTCCTCGTTTCGTCGATGGCGTCCCAAGTGATTCAAGCGTGAAGCCGTGATCACGCAGGTACGCCTCGATGTCCTCAGTGTCGGTATCGTATCGCCCGGTCTTTGTCTCATGTACTTCGAGATAGATGGTCTCGATTTGTGGGAACAACTGCTCCATCCCGCTCAAGACGCGTAGTTCGGCACCCTGTACGTCAATTTTGACCACGTCGGGCGAAGGGAATCCGCGTTCTACGACCGATGTGCCAGTTCGACCCTCGACTACGGTCTCCCCGTTGTCGTCGACGAAGTGATGCCCACCCCCCGCCTCGACGAACGAAGACTGGAGTTGCAACTCCGTGTCACGGTCGAATAGCGCAGCCGGGAGGATGGTCCATCGTCCCGGTGAAGCGTTCCGAGAAAGATTCACACGAAGGTGATGTCGGTTCGTCGGGTCTGGTTCGAACGCCACGACCTCCCCCTCGTCGAGTATCTGTGCCGCGAAACAGGCGTAGGTACCGACGCAGGCGCCGACGTCCCAGACAGTTTCGTTACCGTCGATATCCTGCAGAAAACGGGCTAACATCGTCGCTTCTCCACCGAGAGTTATCGCCCGTACGTGCTCCGAACGAGTGGTGACGGTAAACGTCGACGAGACATCCCCAACTTGCGCTACTCGTTTCTTCCCGGCAGCCAGCAACCGCAGTTCCCAGTACAATCGATGCACGGAAGAGAAGAGAGTGGAGCGATCTCTCAGGGTCGATAGAGCTTCGATAATCGGCATCTTGACGGCAATCCGGTAAGCTTTCGACAGGACCATACTCCGTTCTATCGTATTCTCTCGGTGTCCTCTCTGTAATTGAGTCCTTACGTGAGTTTTATCCGAATTTCTTTCCAGTAACTGGATTGTAGTAATGAGGGGCGGTAGCTACGTTTAAACAGATGAGTTCCTCGAAGTCACGGACGGGGGTCCTCGTTCCGGAATCACATTCCGGCAAGACACTTACTTGTATCCGGTCACTCGGGCGACGAAACATACGAACCGTGCTCGTCAAAGAGGCAGGAACGAAGTCTATGGCAGCGAACTCGAAGTACTGTGATCGGACGGTGACGGCACCATCACCCCACGAGAACCTGCTTGCCTACAAGAATACGTTACTCGCGTGCGCTGCGCGGTCAGACATTGTGACAATCATTCCAAACCGTGAAGAGGATGTATTCGTCCTCTCGAAGTACCGGGACGAGTTTGCGAGACACGTCGAACCGATCTGGCCTCCCTTCGAGACGCTCAAGCAGGTTCAAGATGGGAAACGGCTTGCCGAGGTAGCCGAGACGGCGAACGTTCCGGTTCCAGAGACTGAAGTATTCGACGCGGTTAGAGACTGGGACAGAAAACTGATCATAAAGATGCGATACTCGCCGCTCACGCCAGATTACGTCGACTTTCTCGACCCGATCGAGTGTGAGGGACAGACGGACCCGATCCAGCACAGCCCCGGTCCACCACCGGACCGTGACGAGGTGCTTGAACACATGTTCGGTCACGTCCCAATCGTCCAAGAGCACGTTCCGATTGAACACGAGTACTCGTTCCGTGCACTGTATAACCAGGGGACAGCCGTGGCCACGAGCGTCCGCCGGCAGGTTCGCGGAATGAGCTACTCTGGTGGTACCAGTGTCTACCGCGACCTCGTTGAAGACGACCGCATTGAAACGCTCGGCCGGCGACTCCTCGATCATCTCGATTGGCACGGACTTGCGACGGTTCAGTTCATCAAATCCGCCGAGACGGGCGACTACTGGTTATTAGAGGTGAACCCCCGGACCTGGACGTCGATCCCCCTTGACGTTCGTGGGGGATGTGATTATCCGTATTTCTACTGGTTACTCGCGACCGGTGCTCCTGACCAGATCAATCCAACGCCCGAGATCGGCTACGGATCCCATCTCCTCTACGGGGAGTTACAGTACCTCTCCAGTGTCCTTTTCGAGGAGTATCCGAACACCGAGCGACCCCGAATCTCGCAGGCAGTCTACGACGTTCTCTCATCGCTGTACAGACATCCGAACTTTGATTTCCTCGTCTGGGACGACCCGATGCCGTTTGTTCACGAAGTTTTGAAAAACCAGCTCAATGATTGAACGATGAATATCGGGCAGTCGACGATCAAACTCTTCGTTTCGCGGGTAGGAAGTTCGCTCCTGTTTTTCGGTGGCATCACGATATTTGCTCGTCAACTACCAGCCGAGGAACTCGGAGTATTCTTCCTGTATCTCGCTATTGTCGGAATATTGACTATCCTCGCGGACCTTGGCATCCGTGGTGCACTTGAAAAACGGCTGAGTGAGGGTGAGAATACGTCTCAGTTACTTGGCTCAGCACTCGCGTTCAAACTGGTAACGGTCGCGGTCCTCGTCGTCGCTGTTTTCATCGCCGGCCCCTATATCGATGCGTACGTCGGAGCCACCGTTGCACCATTTCTCGCAATCGGGATCATCGCGACCGAGTTCGCGGAGTTGTACGTCCACGTAGTCCGGGGGGAGTTACGCGTCGGACAGACCGCACCGATCCAATTCGCCCGTCGCGTAGTTTGGGTAGCAGTGGGAATTCTCCTCGTGAGTCGGGGTTTCGGCGTCCACGGTATCGTCGTCGGCCTCATCTGTGGCCGCCTCGTCGAGGGAAGCCTCGCATTCTGGCGGTGCGACACGACGGTCGACTGGCCGTCAGTCAGGGCGCTCCACTCGCTGATCACGTTCTCGAAATACCAGACCGTCATCGCCGTCGGGGGTCGGTTCTACCAGTGGATGGACGTACTTGTCATCGGCTTTTTCCTCTCGAATCTGTACGTGAGTGCCTACGAGATCGCGTGGCAGGTGACCTTGCTAGTCTTGCTCGTCAGCAAATCCCTCGAATTGAACCTGTTTCCGGTCATCAGTCGGTGGGATGCACAGGCAGCAACCGAGCAGATCGGTGATGTAGTCACGATAGCCTTCGGCTACACGATGTTCGTCTCGATGCCGGCGATCGTCGGTGCGGCGATATACGCTCGTGAAATCTTGACGTTTGTCTTCCAGCCGGCGTACACGGTCGCCGCCCTTGTACTCGTGATCCTCATGATCGAGAAGGCTTTTCAGTCGACCAACGACATTGTCAGTGCGGGACTGCGGGGCATCGACAAGCCACACCTGGTTGCGAGGGTGATAATCATCTCAGTCACGTTGAATCTTGTCGTCAGTCCAATTCTCGTCGTCACTATTGGAATCACTGGCGCGGCCATCGCGACAATGACCGCTTGGATCGTCAACCTGGTCCTGCAGTACCGCTATCTCTCGCAGTTTGTCGACGTGGAAATTCCGTTCCAGCTACTTGGTTGGTACACGGCCTGTTCGATATTCATGGGGGCATTCTTGCTGGCCTTCGAACAGTCACTACAGGTGGTCGGGATCGCGACTCTCATGGTTCACGTCGGTCTCGGCGCCGTGGTCTACGTCGGCTTACTCAGCCTCGTTCCAACTGTACGTCATCGAATCATTGTTCCCGGGTTACAGGCAATCTCGCTATGATCGATCCATTTCGAGTACACGATCGATCTGACGACGCAATTAAAACGGATCTACCGGCTACCAGCTACGCGGGGGCGGGTACTAATGACTGTAGCATCTTCTTACTACGCTGTGTTTGGACAAACCTGGAAATAACTACAAGAGACCTATCCGTGACGGTATTTACTGGAGTGAATATCGAGCTGTGAATCCACGGAACTACCAGAGGTGGGTACCAACACATCTGCTAGTATTAAATACAAGTACAGTAGTACTGGCGCTTCTCTTGCTGTTTCTCGCAAGTTCCTTCGAATTCCTGAGCGTGTTCGAACCAGTACTGTCACTAGTTCGCATCGTTACGGGTCTCGCGCTTGTTACAGTCGTTCCAGGGGTACTCGTAATCGAAATCCTGGGGATCCGGCCCTCACGCTTCGGGCTCTATGTCGCGTCCGCGATCGGCCTGACGATTGTGATCGTAACACTCCTCGCGCTGTTGACGAACGTTATGCTGGGCACACTCGGAGTCGAGGACCCACTATCCTTTGGCATACTCGCCACCGGACTCACGGTCGTCGTCCTTGGTCTTGTAGGTGTGTTCCGTTATCAAGACGTTCGGCTCACGTACCCGCAACCCAACCGTGTCGAACAAATGTCGGTCACTACGGCGATCCTCGGCCTCGTCCCGCTATCAGTCCTCGCAGCTCTATGGATGCGAGTGACTGATAGTAATATGCTTATGTTCGTCTTCGTTGCCGGCGTACTCGTCGTCGTTGCGGCTACGGCGATGAGATACGTTCCACAGGAACTCTATCCGATAACAGTGTTCTCTGTCGGACTCGGAACCTTCCTCCACCAGAATCTCGTAACAGGGTTCGTCGTGGGCGCAGACGTGCAAGCGCTCTACTCGACTGCCCAGCTACTCATCGAATTCCAGCAGTGGACACCCGAACTAACAGGGTCGTCAATCAGCGTCCCTGTCGTCTCACTGACTCCCGCTACCGTATCTCTACTTACGGGTCTGAACCTCACAACTGTGTTCACAGTCGTAAATGTGGTAATATTTGCGTTCGTTCCACTGCTTCTTTACTACCTGAGCAATGACGTATTCAGTCCCGAGATCGGAATTTTCGGATGTTTCTTCTTCATTTTCTACCACGTTTCATTCTCCTTTACGCCCGGTAAACAACTACTTGCGGGACTATTTGTCCTCCTCATCCTTCTTGCTCTATTCCAGCGACAAAGCTCCGCATTCGGACGAACAGTCGCCATAATGTTGTGGTCAATTGGCCTCATCTATACGCATTACGCCGCAACCTACGTCTTCGGGTTTACGCTATTACTAGCTGGTCTCGCTCTGGCGAGCTTCCGCACACTGAAGACTGATTTCGATGCTCGGCTTCCGATTGGGTACCCGATCGTTTTCCTCGGCGTTGCCTCGCTGTGGTACCGGTTCGCCTCACCGCAACTCTTTGAAACCCTCGTATCACTCCCGGGCATCGTGGTCAGCCAGGTGTTTGTGCTCCTCTCGACTGGGTCGATTCCTGGATCGGGAACCAGTTACGTTCAGCAACAGACCACACTTCTCAGTCAGCTCCAAATTGGGCTCTACATTCTCTGTACCGTTCTCATAGCGATTGGAGTAGGGACACTGGTGGTTAGAAACTTCAGTCGATTACGAGCCAGACAGGTGTCAACCGAGGTTAAGTACACTACCCTGGCACTCCCTCTATTCGCATTTCTCGGGTCGTCGTACTTCCTCGTGTTAAATCTCTGGGCTGATCGGGTATACCAGATGGTTCTGGTCGTACTCGCACCGTCGCTTTCACTGGGGTATCTCGCCCTGATAGACCAAGTTCGGGCGCAGGTGCCAGATAACTGGGTATTCCCCCAGATGCGATGGGCGATACTCGCAGCAATTCTGATCGCCCTATTTGCGCTAAACTCTGGGTTTGCCTTCGCGCTCGTCGGCGACGCCGAAACGTCGACGTTCAATACGGACGCAAATGATCTGGCATTCAGCAGCGACGAACGCGCCGGAGTAGCCTGGTTTGTCAATAACACGAACATCACGAAGACAGGAGAGTATCAGTCGACAGGATCCCGACTCACGGCCGACGAACCAGATCAGATCCAGATATACACTGACGAGAAGAGTTACCAACTCTTCCGGGCGATGCTCCCCTCTTCTCATTACACTGCCGAAGTTGTCGTTCTGAAAAATAAGTGGAAGCCAGAATTTGAGCCAGCAGATATCGGTAATGGCTACGTCTACATTCGACACGATAGCGTCTCCACCGAAGAGAGTGAACCGGTCCCTCCGCCGTCGATAACTGAAAGTAATCGACAAGCGATAATAGAACGGGGGACGATCGTGTTCCAGAATGACGACGTGACGATCGTCCGGATCGGTAGGGAGGCCAGCGAGTAGCTGGTCTAGTCTAGTACGGTCCCGTCGACCGTCGTGACGATACTTCCATTAAACGTTGACACGTCCGTGACGTCACCGTCAAGGAGCCAGTAGGCGTCCGAATCGGTGTCGACAGATCCGAGTGCCTTGCTGTCGTTCATCATGTCGTTGTCGTCCAACGCAGTACTGCCTATATCGGCGGCGATGAGTGTCCCCGTCGTTTCGATCAAGTAAGTAACGCTCCCGTCGCTGTCGCTGCTTCGATCGATCCGAACCAGTTTGAGTACTGAGTCGTTCACACTTGGGACGGCGTCGCCCTCGAGTTGTAGCTGGGTAATCGAACCGCTAAAGTCGTACACGTCAGCGTCGCCCTCGACACTTCCAGCCGCAGTCGTTCCATCGATCGTATCACCATCGGGGATACTCACCGATTTGATCTGATCGCTGACGGTAATCGAGTAGGAGGAAGTGCCAGAATTTGTGCCGTCGATTGTGATCCGCTGCGGGAGACCCGTTGGCCTGAACGGTCCTGGTTCGTCCGGATCGACCAACGAATCGGGGTCGACCGCTTCGTTATCGATGAACAGGTCAAGAGGACCACTGTAGCTCAGATCCGTTATCTCACCATCGTACCAGAAGCCGGGAAGCGAGCTCGTCCGCTCGACAGTGCCACCGCCGAGTATACCGTCATCACCGATCCAGTAGTCGGCAGTCTGGTCGCTCGAATCGTAGTGAACGTTGCCCCCACTTGTCTCGAAGATGAAATTCGCGGCCGTGCCGTCGTTGGAACGGAACCAGGCGTAATGATCTCCGTCCTCACTCGCCGACGTATCGTTCTCGGGGACGAGCGACTCTGGGTCAACCTCTTCGTTGTCGATGAAGACATCAAGAGGGCCACTGTAACTGAAATCAGCGATCTCACCATCGTACCAGAAGCCGGGAAGCGAGCTCGTCCGCTCGACAGTACCCTCCGCGGTGAATCCGTCGTCGCTAATTGTATAATCGGCAGTCTGACCGCTCGAATCGAAATGGATGTTTCCTTCACTAGTCTCGAACTGGAACGTCGCTGGGTCACCGCTTTCAGACCGAAACCAAATGTAGTGGTCGCCTTCTTCCGCCGGGTCGTCCTCTTCCACCGTCGAGCCATCGTCCGTAGTTTCGCCACCTGCACTGGAATCTTGGTCCCAAATTCGGACCCAGTCGACCTCGTGGACCGATTTATAGCCCGAGAAGTCGTTCGGAATCAAACTTGGACCGGGCCAGTTCATCAGGTCCAGCATAAGGTAGAACGGTGCTCCGTTGTTAACAGACTCCATGATATCGGGGTCTGTGACATGTGCAAATTCTTCACCGTCTATGTAGTAGGTGACCGAGTCCTGGAGCCACCGGCAGCCATAGACAGTCCAGTTCTTCGACTTATCGTACCCTCCATTGTGTGACCCTGCATTATAGTCTGAGTGGGGGCCGTTAGGTTCGCCGTCCGTCGTCCAGTGGATGTGGTGGGTACTCCGATCTACGTCGCTATCGTCGCGGATCGGGGTCTCTTTGAAGTCTATCTCTGGCGGCCAATCCTCACTATTGGGCTTCGACCAGAAGTTCGACGTCGTACCGGGGAGATCTGCGCAAGACGTGCGCGCCTCAACGTAGGTCCCTGGCCCAATAGTTTCCTTGTTCTTTGTGTTGACCGCGCCAACCGGATAGACATCAGGTTCGTTGAGGATACCTAGTTCGAGTGTAGAGTCTCCGAAACTGATCGCTCGCTCATCCGTATACATTGAACCCTGCGTCGTCTCGGTGCCCCATCCCCAGCCGACACTCCAGATAGAGGTATCAAGCGAACCCTGATCAAAGTCATCGGCAACTCGTAGCGTCCAGTTGTCCTCGTTTGCTGGCCCTCCACCTGAGATGGCACCATCGACGCTCTGGATGAAGGTTGTGCTGCCCGTGAGTGTGGCACCGAGCCCAGCTAGCTTCAGATACTTTCTCCGATCGAGTGACCAGTCGCTTTGCTGTGTTTTACTTCCCAATTCTTCCGCAGTAGGATCTCGTTTCTCGTCGTCCACGAGCGTTAGTAATCGCTTACTTTGAAAACAATTGTTACGAGATCAATCCGGATGGTGGCATTTACGTACCAATTGTATCTAACTAATTACCACCTTAAAACATATGTGACACATTCGTACATGTTCAATTTGTGGATTAATTATGAGAACATTTTAGAATTACATGATTGTACTAAAATAATATTATTGCAAATCTCAGATCCCTCTCCATAGTCTTGGCCTCAATGAAAAACGACAAAACAAGCAATTGGGGTGCTGTAGATACAATAGTAATTTATTCGGTCATATATTATTACCCCAATCTAAACTGTATATATACAAGACTTCACTTGGAGTAACTCACAATATGGTTCAAAACTAGCTCTCGAAAACTGGTGATTTCACGGAACTGTCGAACACTAGCGCTCCGCTCGCGCAACACCACCGAGCGAACATTTCATGGCAGAGTGGGATACTCCTGTCGTCCAATATTAAGAATTAGCCGTTTGGTCGTCTCAGTGTCTAATCCCTACTGGATTTTCACGATTCGAAGTATATGATGAACAAAACTCTCGATTAAAATCCTTGGGAGCATATTCCTTGGTGACCGTGTCCATTTCGTGTTTTCCATGCGAATCTCTTCAGGCGATTTCGCCATTGTCACCTATTGCAGCAATTAGGACCCCATTGTTTGTGAATACCTATGTTGATGAACGTGGTTGTACGCCTTGCGGCGCTAGTGCGCAAACCAGAAATCCTCTTGGGGCTTTCCCGGATAGCGTAGTGTAAAGTCTATATTGATCGTGCAGATCCTCAGTCCACCTATCAAACAACTATGGCTCAGGATGAGAATACTATAGGGCAAAATAATGCCTTTTGAACCCGATATTCAAAACCCACGCCGATTCCTCTCTGCAGTACTTAGGTTGTGGCATCTACGACTCGGCTTCCTCTGCGCTTGGATTGATCAAGAGAATAGCGATTAACGGAAACAGACTATATCTAGTAAAATCTAGGTTTCCCATTTGAGGCGGGAGAGGTTCCCTTTAGAGCCAATAATGCGTCGAGGATGTGGTCCATACCACCACCCATAGAGCATCGTCTTCCTAGATTTTATACGCGAAATCGTCTCTGGTCGCACAACTGACCGACCGTCAAGGAGGGTATCCCGTTTCCTGAATATTCGACCAAGAATTCGTCGAAGTGAGACCAGTGATTGTGTTACACAGACGACATACACTGACCAGATAAGCGACGTGAACAGGACATAGCGCCACGGGAGATTTCTGATAGCGATGTTGATCCTGTTTTCGACAAGTCTCTCTTTAGTCTCAACATCGGAAATTCGGCCCTCTGGAGACTTCTTGTGGTAGACGACGATCGATGGAGTATAGAGGATATCATATCCGGTGTCGTGGACACGTAATGAGAGATCCATCTCTTCGAACCCGTAGCCAAACTCGTCGGGATACGTCCCGGCCCTGGAGATTACGTCTCGACGAATTGCAGTCCCGACACCGACGAAATTCGGGGCCCGATAGGGCTCGGTCTGTTCCATCCCGATTTCGGGCGGATCTGGCGTCTCCTCGATCTTTATTCGCCCGGTCTTCCGGTCTTGACTCTGGAACGAGAGGATACCAATGTCGTCATACTGCTCAAAACGGTTGATAACTGTTTCGGTTGCATCAGTGTCAGCGAGGACTGCATCGTCATCGATGTGGATCAAAATCTCCCCTTCGGCAAGATCGAACCCAACGTTCTTGGAATGTGCTGGGCTCGTCCGCTCCGGGATATGGCAGAAGCGAATCCACTCCTTGTCGAAGCGATTCCCATCTTCGAACATCACCCTCACTTCGGCGGATGTGTCTCCGACGACAATCAGTTCAAGGGGTTCGTAAGCTTGTGCGACGACCGACTCGACAGCATCGACAAGATCGTCCGGTCGACCGTATGTCGCAATGACGTAGGAGACGAGCGGACCGCTGTCGGTTGATTTGTCTCGTTGCGGATCTGTGGTACTCGCGTTCATAGATGCGCTACGATTTCCTGTCGACGGCACTAACTGCGGTTTGATCTTCCATATTAGAATCTCATACCAGCGACTGGCATATTACTACTCGTGGAATTCTCGCGGGTAAGCTTGGCTGATAGTCTAGACGGTGACGTGCTTAATATACGACATTGATTTATAGCAGTGTCTGTACTTTGGGCTTACTACTTTC